>PPCM01000099.1_pt1 | contig 142443 bp, 150 predicted proteins | sample 1555541 | NCBI WGS metagenome assembly PPCM01 (sample SAMN05284479, study PRJNA326546) | Marine sediment metagenome, whole genome shotgun sequencing project. | isolation source: marine sediment | place: Germany: Wadden Sea | collected 2012-09-05
ATCGGCTTCAAGAATTGAAAAGCTTTTAGATAAAGAAAAAGAGGTCTTATATTCAAAAAAGACTTTTTTCAGCCAAGATTCAGCAGAAAATGAAGACTTGTTAAATCAGATTTTAGATAAAATTTCTGAAGAAGGACAAGATGCGTTAACCGATGAAGAGCGTCAATTTTTAGATCTTTATTCTCGGAACATCTGATAAATTAAACTAATAGATATCAATTAAAAGGTCAGGTATTTTTCATACCTGACCTTTTATCTTATATAATGAACAGCTAAAATGCAATGATGATGCTATAGCTCTTTTCTTAATCTAGCAACCGGGATTTTCATTTGCTCTCGGTATTTTGCGACTGTCCGACGGGCCACTTTGTATCCTTTCTCCTTTAACATAGCACTAAGTTTATCATCTCTGAATGGTTTTGCTTTTGATTCAGAATCAATAATATCTTTCAATACTTGCTTTATTACTTTTGTCGAGACATCTTCTCCATCTGTAGATGGTAGGGACTCACTAAAGAAATATTTCAATTCATATGTACCAAAATCAGTTTGGGTATATTTCCCATTCACGATACGACAAACAGTTGAAATATCCAGACCAGTATCTTCGGAGATATCTTTGTAAATCATTGGTTTAATTGCTGTATCACCTTTTTGAAAAAAGTGCTGTTGTCTGTGAGTAATCGCAGTCATCACTTTAAGCATGGTATTTTTTCTTTGTCGGATAGCTTGAATTAAAAATTTAGCATCTTCGTGCTTCGAGCGAATCCATGTTTTTGTATCTTTATTATAGGACTTGAATTCAGCTTCCTTTTTCATAGATTCGTAAGCACGGTTAAGTTTTAGACTTGGGGTATGTCCATCGTTTACCGAAATCATCAACTCATCACTTTCTTCATCAATCGTAATAACAAAGTCTGGAATCACTGAATTTGTCTGTTCGAAGAAATCTCCGCCACCCGGTTTAGGATTGAGCCGTTTAATAATCTCAATACTTTCTCTTAAAATATCTTCTGAGATGTTAAATTGTTTTAGAATTAAGTTATAATGTTTTTTTGTAAAAGCGTCGTATGCCTTTTTGAGAATCTGAGAAGCTAAATCTTCATCTGGTGTTTTTTCTAATTTCAAATCTAACTGCGAAAGAAGGCACTCCTGAACATTTCGTGAACCAATTCCTGGTGGATCTAAATGTCGAATCTCAAATAATACTTCTTCCGACATTTCAGGAGTAACAGGCTTGATTAAATCCAAATCATTATTTGCTTTATTAATTAAACTCATGGGGCGTACTTCAGTGGAGAAATCAATCTCTCCTGCCTTCAAAATATCAGCCATATCCAATTGTTGTACAGCCCTGTCATCAAGAGCAAACTTTGCCGCTGGATTTGCGGCATCACCATCAGAAGAGGCACTTGAAGTTCGTTCGTAAAAAGCCTGTTGTTGCTTAAAATTATGCTCAGCTATCAGTGAATTTGTTTCGTCAATTATTTCTTGAACAGGTCTTCTTAGATATCCATCATCATCAATATTTCCAATAAATTGCAAGGAGGCAAATATTTATGGTAATGACAGATCCAATCGCAGATATGTTAACACGTATAAGAAATGCTAACGCAATGAAACACGAAACTGTTGATATGCCAGCTTCTAAATTAAAAGCACAAGTTTTAGAAGTTCTTAAAAAAGAAGGATATATCGTAGGTTATAAAGTGGTAAAAGGTGATGTACAAGATACATTACGTGTTACATTAAAATATCTAGCAAAAGAAAGAGTCGTAAAAGGCTTAAAAAGAATCTCTAAGCCAGGTCTTAGAGTATATGCAAAAAATAATGAAATTCCAAAAGTATTAAACGGACTAGGAATCGCTGTAATTTCAACTTCTAAAGGTATCATGACGGACAGAGAAGCTCGCAAACAAAAAGTTGGCGGGGAAATTCTAGCGTACGTTTGGTAAGAAGGGTAGGAGAAAAATAATATGAGTCGTATTGGTAAAAAACCTATTTACTTACCTGAGGGTATCGAAATTACTGTAAATGATAATTTCGTAACAGTAAAAGGACCTAAAGGAACTTTAGAGAGTCAGTTTAACAAAGAATTAACAATAGAAGTTGAAGGAAATGAAATTAATATTTCACGTCCATCTGAAACAAAATTCCACAAATCAATTCATGGTACTACAAGAGCGTTATTAAATAACATGATCCTTGGAGTAACTAATGGATTTGGTAAAGAATTAAAAATGGTCGGTGTTGGTTACCGTGCACAAATGCAAGGTACTAAAATCGTGATTCAAGCAGGATATTCACATCCAGTAGAGATGGAAGTTCCAGCAGGATTAAAAGTTGAAGTTGAAAAAAACACAACAATCAAAGTATCAGGGATTGACAAACATTTAGTTGGTGAATTCTCTGCAAATATTAGAGCGGTTCGCCCACCTGAACCTTATCTAGGAAAAGGTATCCGCTACGTAGATGAATATGTACGTAGAAAAGAAGGAAAAACTGCTAAGTAGTAGTTAGGAGTGAGTTATTATGGCAAAAACTAAAAGCGAAATGCGCAAAAAAAGACATTTAAGAATTAGAGCAACTTTAACAGGTACACCTAGTAGACCTCGTTTAAGTGTATTTAGAAGTGATAAACACATCTATGCTCAAGTTATTGACGACGTTAATGGTGTTACTCTTGCTAGCGCATCATCAATCGAAAAAGATAACAAACTAGAAAATGGTGGAAACACGGAAGCAGCCAAAGTAGTCGGTGAACTAGTTGCTAAACGTGCATTAGAAAAAAATATTGAAACTGTTGTATTCGACCGTAGTGGTTACCTTTACCACGGAAGAGTAAAAGCATTAGCTGAATCTGCACGCGCAGCCGGGCTAAAATTCTAAAGGAGGCAAGCTTATGCAAAACGATAATAAGAAAAGAAATAGAAGACCTCGTCGTAAAAGAGAACCGAAACTTTACGAAGAAAGAGTTGTAAATATTAACCGAGTTACTAAAGTAGTTAAAGGTGGACGTAGATTCCGTTTCAGCGCTCTAGTAGTAATCGGAGATAAAAAAGGTAAAGTTGGATTTGGTACAGGTAAAGCACAAGAAGTACCAGATGCAATCAAAAAAGCAATTGAAGATGCAAAACGTAATTTAGTACAAGTTCCAATGTACAATACTACAATTCCTCATGAAATTACTGGACGCTTTGGCGCTGGTGAAGTATTCCTAAAACCTGCCGTTGGTGGGACAGGAGTTATCGCTGGTGGACCAGTACGTGCCGTACTTGAGTTAGCTGGAGTAGAAGACATTTTAAGTAAATCTTTAGGTTCAAGCACACCAATTAATATTGTTCGTGCAACATTTGATGCTATTGAAAATTTAAGTACTGCTGAACAAATCGCTGCAAAACGCGGATTAACTGTAGAGGAGATCTTAAAATAATGAAACAATTAGAAATCAAATTAGTAAGAAGCGTAATCGCTTCAAAACCAAACCAAAGAGCTACTGCGAAAGCATTAGGATTAACTAAATTACAAAAAACTGTAGTAAAAGCAGATACACCTACTATTAGAGGAATGATCAATGTTGTTTCTCACTTAGTAGAAGTAAAAGAATTGTAGGAGGTATCATACATGAATTTATCAAACTTAAAACCTACTCCAGGTTCTACTCATGCGAAAAAACGTTTAGGTAGAGGTGTCGGAAGTGGAACTGGTAAAACTGCCGGTAAAGGAACAAAAGGACAAAACTCTCGTAGTGGTGGAGGAACTCGTCCAGGATTTGAAGGGGGACAAACTCCATTCTTCAAACGTATGCCTAAAAGAGGATTCACAAACCGCAATAGAAAAGAATTTGCTTGCGTTAACGTAAGTGATTTAAACCGTTATACAGAAGGTACAGTAGTAACTAAAGAATTATTATTAAAAGATCGTTTAATCCGTAAAGAATTATCAGGTTTAAAAGTCTTAGGTAATGGTGATTTAACTGTTAAATTAGCAGTTCAAGCTGACAAATTTACTAAATCTGCTTCTGAAAAAATTGAAGCAGCAGGTGGAACGGTAGAGGTGATCTAGTATGCAAAATATAGTTGCAGTACTTAAAAATAAAGACGTAATGTTTAAAATCGGATTTACTTTATTAGTATTTCTAGTTTATAAAGCAGCAACTTATATTCAAATACCTCTAGTGAACGTATCATTTATTGAAGATTTCTTCAATTCATCATCTGATTCAGGTGCGCTAGGAATCGCCAATGCATTAACAGGGAATGCTCTTAAAAACTATTCAATTATCGCATTAGGAATTGGGCCTTATATTACGGCTTCAATCGTTATCCAATTATTACAAATGGATATCGTTCCTATCTTAAAAGAATGGTCTGAAGAGGGAGAAACTGGTAAACAAAAAATTAATCAATTAACACGTTATATGGCTATCGCTTTAGCTTTCATCCAAGCCTTAGCAATGACATTTGCATTTAGTAGTAATGGTATTTTCGAAGTATTGGATTTTACTCCTAACTTCGTAACATACACATACTTAGCTGTTGTAATGACTGCAGGTACTGCATTCTTACTATGGTTATCAGATCAAATTACATTACACGGAATTGGTAATGGTACATCAATGATTATCGTTGCAGGTATCGTTTCATCATTCCCAGGAATGTTTAAAAGTTTAATCGACGAGTATTTATTAGCTGACGCAGCTAACGCACAAAGTTATTTAATTTTCGCACTTGTACTATTAGTATTTATTGCGGTTATATTCTTTGTAATTCTGATGCAAGCTTCTATTCGTAAAATACCTATTCAGTATTCAAATAGACCAGCAGGTTCACATTTTAGAGGGAAAAATGAATCAAATATTCCTTTAAAAATTAACTCTGCAGGAGTTATTCCAGTAATCTTCGCAGTTACAATTTTATCAATCCCAACAACTATTATGGGATTCAATGAATCGTTCTCTGCAACAGGAGTTGGACAATTCCTAACACAAATGTTTACATATACTGAACCTCTAGGTTACGCGGTATACGTTGTATTAATCTTTATCTTTGCATTCTTCTATAGTTTTGTACAAATCAACCCTGAAAAAATGGCTGAGAATCTACAAAAGCAAAATGCATATATCCCAGGTGTACGCCCAGGATTTGAAACAGAAAATTATATTTCTAAAACATTATTTAGAATAACAATTATTGGTGCGACATACTTAGTGTTAATCGCGTCATTACCTATCTTTATGACAATGATCTTCAGCTTACCTTCATCAGTGCAAATTGGTGGAACAAGTTTGTTAATCGTTGTTGGTGTGGCTATTGAAACTACTAAACAAATAAAAACACAAACTCAAGAGCAAAATTACTCTGGATTCATTAAATAAGGAGCTAATCTTGAAAATTCTTGTAATGGGGCCTCCGGGTGCCGGAAAAGGTAGCCAATCAACTAAGATTGTAAAAAGATATAAAATGCCAAGTATCTCAACGGGTCAAATGTTTCGCGATGCGTTTAACAATAACGACCCTATTGGGATTGAAGCAATGAAATTCATAAAAAACGGAAACCTAGTTAGTGATGAAATAACAAATGGTCTCGTAAGACACAGATTAAGTGAAAACGATGCTACGGATAGTTTCTTATTAGATGGGTATCCAAGAACAGTAGCGCAAGCTATTGCTTTAGATGAGATGTTGACAGCGATGGGCACAAAACTTGATGCTGTTATAAACATTTTATCAAGTCACGATGTTTTATTTGAACGAATGGAACAACGTAGAGTCTGTAAAAAGTGTGGTGCTACGTATCACTTAAGATTTAAGAAGTCTAAACTTGATGGAGTTTGTGACCTGTGTGGTGGCGAATTATACCAAAGAGAAGATGACACTCATGAATCTGTGAAACGTCGTTTAGAAATCTATGAAACGAAAACAAAACCGTTATTAGATTACTATCATGAGAAAGGAATCTTATTCAATGTAAATGGTATGCAGGATTTCGATAATGTGTACGATGACATTGTATTAGTGTTGGATGAAATCGAATGATAACTAGAAAATCTAAAAGAGAAATCTTATTGATGAGGGAAGCAGGGCACATTGTTGGCCTTGCTCATCAAGAAGTTGCAAAACATATTAAACCAGGCATCACTACGTTAGAAATTGATCAAATAGTTGAAAACGTAATTAGGGACAATGACGCTATACCTTCATTCAAAGGTTATGGTGGATTCCCAGGAAGTGCTTGTACTTCCGTAAATGAACAAGTTGTTCATGGTATTCCGAGTCGTAAAGTTATACTTCACGAGGGTGATATCATAAGCGTTGATATTGGAGCACAATATAAAGGCTACCACGGAGATTCTGCTTGGACTTACCAAGTTGGAAACATCAGTGATGAGAAAAAACAACTAATGGAAGTAACAAAACAATCGCTTTTTGAAGGTTTAAAATACGCAAAAGCTGGAAATCGTCTTTCAGACATTTCCCATGCTATTCAAACTTATGCTGAGAGCTTTGGTTATGGAGTAGTAAGAGATTTTGTAGGACATGGCGTTGGTAAACAGCTTCATGAAGACCCACAAATCCCGAATTATGGTATAGCTGGAAAAGGACCTGTCCTTAAAGCTGGAATGACCTTAGCAATCGAACCTATGATTAACATGGGTCGTAAAGAAGTAAGAGTATTAAAAGACAATTGGACTACAGTGACAATAGATAAAAAACCTAGTGCTCACTATGAACACTCAATACTAATCACTGAAGATGGCTATGACATCTTAACAAAAGTCTAAAGGAGGAATCACTAGTGGCTAAAGAAGATAAATTAGAACTAGAAGGTAAAGTTGTAGAAGCATTACCTAATACACAATTCTTAGTAGAATTGGAAAATGGACATCGAGTACTTGCTCACGTTTCTGGTAAAATCCGTATGTATTACATCCGCATCTTACCAGGTGACAAAGTGAAGGTGGAGTTATCGCCATATGATTTAACACGTGGGCGAATCACATACCGTTATAAATAGAAAGAAATCTCTTAAGGAGGAATTTAAAAAATGAAAGTAAGACCAAGTGTAAAAAAGATTTGTGACAAATGCAAAGTTATCAAACGTAATGGAAAAGTTATGGTAATTTGTGAAAATCCAAGACACAAACAAAGACAAGGTTAGGAGGCACTTATGGCACGTATATCAGGTGTAGATATCCCTAGAGATAAAAGAGTTGTAATCTCTTTAACTTATGTTTACGGGATTGGAAGAACTACAGCAGAAAAAGTATTAGCAGCTGCAGAAGTATCAGAAGATACTAGAGTAAAAGATTTAACTGAGGACGAATTAGGTCGTATCAGAACTGAAGTTGCAAAAGTAAAAACAGAAGGTGACTTAAGAAGAGAAGTTGCTTTAAATATTAAACGTTTACAAGAAATTGGAAGTTATAGAGGAATGCGTCACCGCAAAGGGTTACCTACTCGTGGACAAAATACGCGTAACAACGCACGTACACGAAAAGGTCCTCGTAGAACTGTAGCTAACAAGAAAAAATAATTAGGAGGATATCATAATGGCACGTAAACAAAGAACTAAACGTCGTGTGAAAAAAAATATTCCTTCGGGAGTAGCACACATTCATTCGACTTTCAATAACACAATTATTACAATTACAGATCCTAATGGTAATGCAATTGCTTGGAGCAGTGCTGGTGCCCTAGGATATAAAGGTAGCCGTAAATCGACTCCATTCGCTGCGCAACTTGCTGGTGAAGCTTGTGCAAAAGCTGCAATGGATCACGGTGTACAAAGAGTTGAAGTTTCAGTAAAAGGTCCTGGACCTGGACGTGAAGCGGCAATTCGTTCATTACAAACTGCAGGTTTAGAAATCACTGCAATCAAAGACGTAACACCAATTCCACATAATGGTTGTCGTCCACCAAAACGACCACATAAATAGGATAAAAGGGAGGTTTTAGATTTGAAAGATTTAAAATTCGAGAAACCAAATACAACAATCGAGACTTTAAATGAAGATAACACATATGGTAAATTCGTTATCTCACCTCTAGAAAGAGGATACGGGATCACTTTAGGTAATAGTTTAAGAAGAATTCTTCTGTCAAGCTTACCAGGTGCAGCCATCATCAACTGCGAAATAGACGGTGTTCAACACGAGTTTAGTAGTATCGAGGGTGTTGTAGAAGACGTAACAAGTATTGTATTAAATTTAAAAAATGTCGTTCTTAATATTTTGAACGATGATCCGAATGTTGAAAAACGTTTAGAAATCTATGTCGAAGGACCTCATGTAGTAACTGCAAAAGACATTATTTGTGATAACGAAGTTGAGATTATCAACGAAGATCAATATATCGCAACAGTTAATAGCGGTAAATTTAGAATGATTTTAACAGCTCGTAGAGGAATTGGTTATGTTAACGCAGATGCCAATAAAGTATATATTAACAATCGTTCAAACATTGGGATTATTCCAATCGATAGTATTTATACACCAGTTAACCGAGTTAACTATGACGTAGCACCTTCATCAAGTGGAGATGCTGGGCATGATAAATTAACTATGGATATTTGGACTAACGGAAGTGTTACGCCTCAAGAAGCTATTTCTGTCGCATCTAAAATGATGATTGAACATTTACAAGTAATGGTAGAACTAAGCGAAAAAGTTAAAGAAGAAGAATTTATGATCGAGAGAGAAGATGAACAAAACTCTCAAATCTTAGAAATGCAAATAGAAGATTTAGACTTATCAGTAAGAAGTTATAACTGTTTAAAACGTGCAGGAATCAATACTGTTGAAGAACTTACTCAAAAATCTGAAGAAGATATGATGAAAGTACGTAACTTAGGTAAGAAATCACTTAAAGAAGTTAAACAAAAACTTGATGAGCTTGGTCTTGGACTTGCAAGACATTAATAGGAGGTAATTTACATGGCTGGATACAGTAAATTAAACCGTAGAAGTGACCAAAGAAAAGCAATGTTACGCGATTTAGTAACTCATTTAATAATTCATGAAAGAATTGAAACAACTGAGACAAAAGCTAAAGAACTACAACGTTTAGCTGATAAAATGGTAACTTTAGGTAAAAAGAATACATTAGCTTCTAGAAGACAAGCTGGAGCAACAGTTCGTCGTTTAGATGCTGGTAATGATCAAGATGCTCTACAAAAATTATTCAGTGATATCGCACCACGTTTTACAGAACGTAATGGTGGATACACAAGAGTATTAAAACTTGGGCCAAGACGTGGAGACTCAACTCCAATGGCTATCATTGAATTCGTAGAATAATTTAAAATTAAAACAGATGAAATATCATCTGTTTTTTTTGTACATTGTTTAAATATAAATGTATATATTTAGTGCTTTTTTAGCGCTATTTTGATATAATCAATGTGTTAAATGGAGTTGATAAAATGAACATTATTGAAATAAAAGATTTATCCTTCAGTTATAACGAAAATACACAAGTCTTAAAAGATGTTAATTTAACAGTCGAAAAAGGTTCTTGGGTAAGTATTTTAGGTCATAACGGATCAGGAAAATCTACGTTATCAAAGTTAATCGTTGGCTTGCTTAAAGCTGATGGTGGTTCAATTACAGTAGATGGAATGTTACTAAATGAAGAAACAGTCCACGAAGTTAGAAAAAAAATCGGTATAGTATTCCAAAACCCTGACAACCAGTTTGTAGGGGTAACAGTAGAAGATGATATCGCTTTTGGAATGGAAAACCTGTGTTTTGAGAGAGAAGAAATGATTGAAAGAATCAAAACTTACTCACAAGTTGTTAATATGGATAAGTACTTAAAGAAAGAACCTCACAATTTAAGTGGTGGACAAAAACAACGTGTTGCAATTGCTGGGATACTTGCAATGAATACTGACATAATTATTTTTGATGAAGCTACATCGATGCTTGATCCAAAAGGTCGAGATGAAATGATGGAAACAATCAAAGAGTTGAATGATAAAGGGGTAACAGTTATTAGTATTACCCATGATATGAAGGAAGCAGTATACAGTGATACTATTATTGTAATGAAAGAAGGTCGTGTTCTAAGAGAAGGACCTACTAAAAAGATTCTAAGTGATAAGGAAACACTCAATTCATCCAATCTAGAGCTATTATTACCATTGAAACTATTATATCTTCTTGATGAAGAAAACATCTACAGTGAGGAGTTAACAGCGTATTTATGGCAATTAAGTTTGAACACGTAGACTATGAGTATATTGGTGCAGATGGTACACCATTCAAAGCTCTTAAAGATATTAATCTAGATATAAATGATAAAGGTGAATTCATTACTTTAATCGGTGAAACAGGTAGTGGGAAGAGTACTTTGGTACAGCATATGAACGCTCTTGTAAGACCAACAACTGGTGATGTAACTGTATATGGAATCAAAATCAATAAGGATTTAAAGAAAAGAAGGAAAAAAGTGAAACTAAATCCACTACGTCAAAAAGTAGGTCTTGTGTTTCAATTTCCTGAATACCAACTATTTGAAGAAACAGTATTAAAAGATATAATTTTTGGTCCAAAGAATTTTGGTGTGCCTGAAGAAGAAGCAATCAAAAGAGCGAAAGAAGTAATAAAGCTAGTTGGACTCAAAGAGGAGTATTTAGAACGTTCACCATTTAACCTGAGTGGTGGAGAGAAAAAACGTGTAAGTATAGCTGGTATCCTTGCAATGGAACCGGATATTTTAGTTTTAGATGAACCTACAAGTGGTTTAGATCCAAAAGGTAGAGATGATTTATTGGAATTGTTCACAAATATTCATAAACAAGTGGATAATACTGTGATAATCATTACTCACGATATGAATACAGTATATAAATATGCAACACGTGTACTAGTAATGAACGAAGGAGAGCTAGTTTTTGATGGAAGTTCTCTTGATTTATTCTCGAATAGTGATTTAAGCAAGTGGAATCTTGATAAACCACAAATTATCGAAATGACGGATCAACTGAAAAAACAATTTAATATGAAATTTCAGAAATACCCAAAAACAATTGAGGAATTATTTGAAGTAGTCAAGGGGGAAATCCAATGAAGAATGTAACAATTGGTCAATATATCCCTGGTGACTCGTATTTATACAGATTAGATCCAAGAACCAAAATTATCGCTTTAATGATATTAATGATTTCAACATTTATCCTTCAAGATATTACACATATCTTATATTTACTTGGTGGAGTATTCTTAATCTTAATTTCGGGAAGAATTTCAATAATTAGAATCTTCAAAGGATTAAGACCGATTATGTTCTTGTTGATGTTTACCTTTTTCTTTCAAATAATATTTGTTAGAACAGGTGATGTTCTAAACGAAGTAAACTTAAATATAACACTTTACAATATATTGATTGTAATTGGACTATACATCTTCTATCGAATGACAAAAAGTTATGTTCCATTTAAGTTGTTATACTTTCTAGCATTCATAGCAGGTTCGGGATACCTAATGAGCACACTTGCATTAGGTGTGGAGTTAACTTCTCCATGGAATTTTGTCTTGTATGAAGATGGAATTAAAGCAGCATCCTTCGTAATGGTTCGTCTTATAATCATCGTAACTTTATCTACAATTTTAACGTTAACTACAAAACCTACAGACCTTACTTTAGGGTTGGAAAGATTGTTAAAGCCCTTAAGTTTGATCAAAGTTAGTGCTGAGGAAATAGCTTTAATCATCTCACTTGCACTAAGATACATTCCCACGTTGCTTGATGAGGCAAATAAAATTATGTTAGCACAGGCAAGTAGAGGTGTTGATTTCAATGAAGGAAAGTTAAAAGACAAAGTAACACAGATTATTTCTCTGCTAGTACCTATGTTTATCATAAGTTTTAACCGTAGTGATGATCTAGCAAATGCAATGGAAGCAAGAAACTTTATTCCTGGAAAAATGCGAACAAGATTGCATGTTTTAAAATGGAAATTAGCTGATACTTTAACAATTTCAGTATCAGTATTAGTGATGGCAGTATCAATATTGGTGGTGGCTTTATGATTAGAGAGTATTATCAAGCATTACAAGACAGAGACACGAAGAAATTTAGACAAATGCTTCATCCTGATTTATTTGGGATAAGAACATTTGAAGAAGAAGTGTACTATGATAGAAACGCATTCATAAAAAACTTGGACAACTTGGACTATCAAGAAGTTGTAATTAGCAACATAACAACGGATGACGCATTGGTAGTAGAAGGTAAAATTAATAACGAGCCTTTTATTGCTAAGATAACGATAAAAGACAACTTAATCTATAAAGTATATGAAACAATCAAAATAGATTACAGACGAATTAAATGTATCATCGCTTACGACGGTTCAATGTATTCAGGATATCAAAAGCAGAAAAATACATCATCTGTACAAGGAACATTTGAATATACACTTAAAAAAGCATTAAAACAAGATATTATAATCCATTCATCAGGTAGAACCGATAAAGGGGTCCATGCTAATAATCAAGTCATTCATTTTGATATTAACATGTCAATTCCTCTATATAATTTAAAAACATTACTTAATAGTTATCTACCAGATTCTATTTACATTAAAGAAATCAGTGAAGAGAATCAAACGTATCACTCAAGATATGATGTTCTAGAAAAGACATACTGCTATAAAATGAATTTAAAAGAGTATGACGCAATTCAAAGGAACTATGAATGGTTTGTAAAAGATCTAAACATTAAAAAGTATCAAGATACTTTAGAAGAAATTATTGGAACACATGATTTTCAATCATTTACAAAATCAACTGATAAAGATACTTTGAGAACAATTTATGATGTGAAAATAGTAAAAAGAGAGGATGCTCTATATACATATATAACCGGAAACGGATTCTTGAGATATATGGTTAGAAACATAATTGGAGCAGCTGTAAAAATAAGTAAAAATGAAGTAGAGTATACAATGGACTTTTTGCTATCAAAAAAAGACGTAACACTTGTTAAAGATAAAGCTCCAGCAAATGGATTATATCTAGATAAGGTGAAATACTAATGGTGGAATTTCATGAGTTAGTTTTTCAGGAAAAAGACATTATCGAACTGTATCTAAAAAATGAGTGGTATGCGTATACGAATAATAAAGAGTTACTCTTTGAAGGTATCAAAAACTCATTATATGTCCATGCAGCGTATCAAAATAGTGTTTTGATAGGCTTGATAAGGGTTGTTGGGGACGGAAATACCATCATATACATTCAAGATATCTTGGTTGATCCAGAGTATCAACACCAAGGCATCGGTACAAAGTTAATCAAATATATTTTGCAAAAATTTAGTCATGTGAGACAAATAGTTTTGATAACGGACGATACCGAAAAACAGATAAACTTTTATACAAAAATGGGATTTATCAAGATGGTAGATTCCAGAATAAATGGATTCATTTTCAAAAAGTAAGCATTTTCAATAAAAATATGGTTGACTATTATTTCAATATATAGTTTAATTGTTGCAAGGGATACATTCATTAAGAGTCACGGAGGATAGATAACCGTTGAAGTGACAGCAACCTATTTGATTAGGTGCTTTTATCGAGGGGCACAATGCCCATCAATGAGAAAATGTTAATATATAATAATATACGACTTTCATTGTGAAGGTCGTTTTTTTTATACCCAGGAGGTAATAATTATGATTGAAATAAGCAATGTTTCTAAGACATTTATAACGAAGGACAAAGAATTACAAGCACTAAAAAACGTATCATTGAGAATTGAAGAAGGTACAATTCACGGGATTATTGGTCCGAGCGGTGCAGGTAAAAGTACGTTGATAAGAACTGTTAATCTATTAGAGATATACGATAGTGGTAACATTAGTGTCTTTGGTTATCAGGATGTAAAAAAATTGAATAGGGAATCAACACGAATGCTTAGAAAAGAAATGGGGATGATTTTTCAGGGATTTAATCTGTTTGATCAAAAGACTGTGCTATCCAATGTTCTATTCCCAATTTCAATCATCAAGAAAATTACAGAAGAGGATAAAAAAAGAGCGTTAGAACTTTTAACACTAGTTGGGTTGAATGGTTATGATAAATCATATCCTAATCAATTAAGTGGTGGACAAAAACAACGTGTAGGTATTGCTCGTGCATTAATCAATAATCCAAAAATTTTACTATGCGATGAACCTACATCTGCCTTAGATACTACTTCGATTAAAAGCATCTTAGCGCTATTAAAAGAACTTAAGGAAAAACTGTCGTTGACAATCGTGGTAGTAACACATGATATGAACGTCATTAAAGATCTTTGTGATTATGTAACAGTCATGGAACTGGGAGAAGTAGTAGAAACTGACACAATCGATAACATCATATTTAATCCAAAGCATGATGTAACTAAAGCATTACTTGATACAACTGGTTTTAATTTGGATTTACTAGTAAGTAAGTTTCAGGAGTATCCAAACTTGATGTTACTTCGGTTTTCCACAGCAGTAAAACAACAATCAATCATCTCAAATATTAGTATTGAGTTGAAACAAGAAATTAATATATTATATGCAAACATCACACCAAAGGAACATGGAATAATGCTAGTTAGTGTCGATGTAAAAGATATGAGTGAGTTACAGAAGTTAAACAACTTATTCAGTAAATATGAGGTAGGTGTTAGATATGTTTAAAGATATTGATTTAAAGATGTTTAATGATGCACTAGGTGAGACGATTTATATGTCGTTACTATCTACTTTGTTTGTGTTTGTGTTTGGAATTATTCTGGGAATTCTATTATTCGTTAGCGATGAAAAAGGATTGAAACCAAATAGAATGATCTATCAAGTATTGAGTGTCTTTACAAGTCTGTTTCGATCAATTCCGTTTATGATACTAATCGTTCTTTTAATTCCGTTCACAAAAATAATCATTGGTTCAATCTTAGGACCAAGCGCTGCGTTACCTGCATTAATTATAGGTGCAACACCATTCTACGCTCGACTTGTAGAATTATCCCTAAATGAGAAAAGTGAACATTTAATCGAAACAGGAAAAGCATTTGGAGCTTCAAGTATTCAAATTATCACAAAAGTAATTATCCCTGAAGCACTGCCAGGTATCGTGAGAGGGATTACTGTTACAGCAATCTTAATCACAGGATACACATCAATTGCTGGAGCGATTGGGGCAGGTGGACTTGGAAACTTAGCTTATCTATATGGATATGCGAGAAACCGCATGGATATAACAATACTAGCAACTATAGAAATAGTACTGCTAATACTAATTATCCAATTTCTTGGGGATATGATCGTAAAAAAAATACAAAAAACATAGGAGAAAAAATTATGAGAAAATTTATTACATTTATTATATTGCTATTAACAATCACTCTAAGCGGGTGTGAAGATGAATCTGTTTATAAAATTGGGGTTTCGCCAGTACCACATAAGGAAATTATTGAATACGTAAGACCAATATTAGAAGAACAAGGTTATGAATTTGAAATTGTTGAGTTTACGGATTATGTCTTACCAAATAAAGCCTTAGATGAAGAAGAAATAATTGCCAACTATTTCCAACACATTCCATATCTAGATGCACAAATTGAAGAGTATGGCTATGAATTTAGTAATGCAGGTGGTATTCATGTGGAACCAATTGGTATTTATACAAAAGAGTATGATAGTATCGAAGACTTACCTGAAACAGTAGAATTAATTATTTCATCATCACCAACGGACAGACCTAGATTGTTTGGGTTATTAGAAGAAGCAGGATTAATTACTCTGAAAGATGATACAACGAGTAGTGCTATCACAGCAAGTAGTGTCGATAACTTACCAAACTTATTTACATCATCGAAGAGTATTTCATTCATTGAAGTAGATCCAACTTTACTATTTACAAATTATAACAACGAAGAAGGAGATGCAGTTTTAATCAATGGGAATTACGCTCTTGACAATGGGTTGAATCCGTTAGAAGATGCTATCGCGATTGAAGGAAGTGCAAGTCTATATGTTAATATAATTGCTTGTAGAACAGAAGATTTAGACGACCCTTTTATCAAAGCGTTAGTAGAAGCATTACAAAGTGAAGACGTTCAAAACTGGATAAGAGAGAATTATGAGGGAAGTGTAGTACCTGTTAATTAAGAGTATCAAAACGATAGAAAGTCGATTCAAAAAGGCCAACTGATTTAATCAGTTGGCCTTTATTTTAATTACCTGCAATATTCATTTTGTTGAACTTAATCAGTTTAGGAACAACAACATTATCTTTCTTATCTAGTTCTTTAGATAAGTACATCTCTTTACTTGCTTCTTTTAAGTTTCCAGTAACACTTCCTAAAGTAACTGGAACTTCTTTTTCTCCATCGAAGTAGATCCCTAATCGGAATTCTCCTCCAAAGTCACCGGTCATACTATCTGATTGGAAACTAGAGAATTTTAAACATTCTAAGTAAGGTCCTGTTTTTAGTTCTTTCACTGATTTAGAACCACCTGTATAAACTGTGTTTCCAATATTACCAGTTGGAGTAATATTCAAGTAATCAGCAAAGCGTTTTGATGCTGTATATGTTTTTAGTATTCCATCTTCTACGATAACTGTATCTTTTAATCGTACACCATCACCATCTACATATCTTGATCTAGTTGAGTTTTCCAAGAATGGTTTTAAAGTGATTGTTATTTTATCACCTGTTGCTTCACCTTGTAAATTATCGCCTAATTGGTGATTGTGGAATTTTTGATATAATGCAGAAGCACTCGCTTTGAACTCATAGAAACCAAACAAATCTTCAGCAGCTGTACCTTTAAAGATTACAGGAACATCAACTTGAGGCATCGGGATTGCTTTTGCTCTTAACGAAGCGTAATATAATTCCTCTTTTACAGAGTTTTTAATTGCTTCTTGATCGTAGTCACTGAAATGTAAAATCTCAAACAGTTCAATAGATTCAGTTTCACCATGAGCTTCGGTTACTAACTCGATTTCACCTTTAACAGAATCAAATGTTACATCTAGACCGTTAGAGTTTACCAGTCTTCTCGTGATTTTTTCAATGAAAAATTCACTTGAATTGATAAATGCACCAAATTGGTTGTCTTCGCTAAATAAATCTTTCACTAAATTTGCAATATCTTCTGTGATGTTACCATCTAAGAAACTAGATTTAATAGAAGGTATCTCTTCGTTAATTTTATCGGCTAATGTAAAATACTCATTTTTGACGTTAGAAGCAGCTGTAACTGCCATTTCTAACTTAGTACTCATTTCTTCATTCGTCATGTTAGGAGCTAATTTAACTTCGCTAGACCCCTTGTAGTTCTTACCATCTTCAGAGAAGTTCTTATAAACTGTAACGTAGAAGTATCTCACGTCTTTACCACGGTTCATTTGTAAGTCTTCTTTAATGAAGAATAACTCTTTTGATTCTGTTTGAATATCTAATACCAAATATTCATCAATTTTTTTGTTCTCTTTTAGAAGAGCTAATAAGTTTTTCATTAACTTAACCTCCCGATAGCTTTGATATAGGTTCCACCAGTACTAGTCTTAACCCATTCTTTGTGACCTTTTCCACAAGCACCAGTACCACTTAAATCTAATTCTGTATTAGAAACCATATCAATTGATTTTAATAGATCAGGCACATAACCTGTTAATGTTACAGGGCTAATAATGTTTCCTGTAAATTTACCATCAATGATTTCTTTTCCTTTTGCGATAACACATTGGATCCCCCAGTTCTTAGGGTCTTCCATTCCACTAAAGTAACCTTCTAATAAATATCCTTTTTTAACAGCTTTAATCATATCTTCTAGTGAATCGTTTCCACCTTCAAAGAATGTATTTGTCATACGAGCGTATGCTTTTCTTTCGAATGATTCACGACGACCGTTACCAGTTGGAACAGTACCAAGTTTTAAAGCACTAAGTAAATCACTAATTCCACTTTTTAGAACTCCTTCATCGAGAACTAGAGTGTCAGTACCGAGCGTTCCCTCATCATCAAACAGATAAGTTCCAACTTCAACTTCACTTAAAGCTCCATCGCGCATATTGGTTTTCTTGCTCGCTAAGATTTCACCGATGTAATCTTTCCCTTTAGCTCTATCTTTAACAAACATATCCATTTCCACACCATGTCCAAATGCTTCATGAGCAATCAAACCTGATACAGCAGGATCACATATTACTTCGTAGTCTCCAGGAATAACACGTTCGGCCTTAAATAAATCCATTACACTCTGTGCAACTCTGTCAATGCGTCCTTTTGCTTCATCAAAAATCTCATATCCTTTTAATCCGCTAAAGCCATCAAAGTCATATTTCATTCCAGCTTCTGTAGCTCCTATGCAAACCAAAGACATATTTGTATAAAGGATACTTTGACTTAAATCTTTTTTGTTTGATAAGAAGATTTTACTTATTTTGACTTCTTCATAGCGAACTCTAAAATCAATAAATCTTTTATCACGGCTAGCTCCTTCATTCATAAGTTCTGTCATTCTTGTGATTTTCTCATCTGATGATACGGTAAATGGATCGATTTCTACATCACTATGAAATTCATCTTTTAATTCACTTTCATCAATCTTTGGGAAATCGATAAACGAAACTTTTTCTCCTTTTAACATACGAACATCAGACGTTGCAACTTCGTTAACTTTGTTAACAATTGCTTCTACATCATCAATCATGTTAAATGAGTATTCGCTATAGTTAATTCCGTTGTAAACACGAACAACAAACCCTCGTTCAGAAAAACTCGAATCACTTACTCCACTTACACTTTTCGATACTGAATAACTAGTACCTATAGTGTCAGCACCTAAAATACTAACGTATTCGTACTTCTTATCTAACAGCTCAACCAATTGTTTCATCTTTGGTTTCTGTAGCAATAAGAATTTACTTACAGTTGTTTTCATATATATACCTCCTCATAGTCTACATCTATTCTATCATACAAATATATATTACTTGAATGAATAATTTTTCAGATTTTGTCATTGTGATTGCTAGTAATACGACAGAATAATAAAAGATGTAATTGAATAACTATTGATATAATTTATCAGTTGTTGTAGTATACAATCAAGGAGTGATTAAAGATGATAAGTAATATACAAAAAACAATAAAAAACAGTGAGTTTGATGCCATTCTTTTAACAGGGTTAGAAAATCCTGCTGCGGCTATGAATTTACGTTACGCAACACATTATACTGGATCATTCGGATTTGCAATTATAGGTTCAGATTACAAGTACTTTGTTAGTGATTTCAGATATCGTGATCAAGTAGCATTGGAAGTTCCTGATTTTGAGTTCGTTGAGATTAAAGGTGGATTTATCACTGCGTTAAAAGGGATAGTAGAAAAAGAGAACATTACTTCTCTAGCATTTGATAAAAGAATTAGATACAGTGAGTATGAACTCTATCAAACACTAGGTTGTACATTAGTACCAATGAACCATTTTATGGAGTCATTTAGAGTTAGCAAACAACAATTTGAAATTGATTTAATGAAAAAAGCCTGTGAAATCACAGACCAGTCTTTAAGAGAATTACTTCAAGAATTAAAGGTTGGAATGACGGAACGAGAATGCGAAGTTAAGCTAAAAAATCGTATGATTGAACTTGGAGCAGATAAAACATGGGATCGCTTTATCGTTGCCAGTGGAGCGCGCGGTGCTATGCCTCATGGAATGGCAAGTGACAAAGTAATTGAAGATGGAGATATGGTAACATTTGATATTGGTTGTAGCTATAAAGGGTATTATTCTGACCTTACAAGAACAGTATCGATGGGAGAGCCAAATCCAAAGATGAAAGAAATATACAGTGTTGTCTACGAAGCACAAAAACGTGGAGTAGAAGCAGCAAAGGCAGGTATGACAGGTAGAGAATTAGATGCTGTTTGTCGTGACTATATTACTGAAAAAGGATATGGAGAGTATTTCCAACATGGAACTGGACACGGTTTAGGTATGGATGTTCACGAAGAGCCAAGAGTAAGTAAGGTTAATGAAAATCCACTTGAACTTGGAGCTTGTGTAACGGTTGAACCTGGAATTTACATCAGTGGATTAGGTGGAGTTCGTATTGAAGATGACATAATCCTTCACGAAGACTCATGTACTGTACTAAATGAATCACCTAAGGAATTAATCATAATCAAATAAAAACTGAGTCTATGCTCAGTTTTTTTGTTATAATGATATTAACTTATTTAATAAGGAGGAAATCTGATGGAAGAATTAATTTTACTTGGTTTGATTGCTTTGTGTGCAGGATTAATCAAAGGTCTGACAGGGTTTGGTAGCAGTTTAGTTGCGATTCCACTTTTAACAATGCTATATCCAAATGAACCTTTTATAATGATCACAACCATATTAATCACATCAAATGTAGTCTTGAATATTATATTGATGTTTGAAAACAATGCCTTCTCTATCAAGAGTTTAGAGAAAATATACGTTATTACGATCAGTGGATTTCTTTTTACCTTTATTGGACTTATGTTGATTGAAGAGTTAAATGCAAACACAATCAATATCATTGCAGCATCACTAATCTTTTTTGCGATCATCGTTAAAGGGTATCAAATGTTTGCTGAAACTCCATTCAAGTTAAAAGAAAGTAAATGGTTGCAAGTACTTGTTGGAGCTTTAAGTGGAATTGGAAATGGATTTGGATCTATTGATGGACCACCAATTGTATTCTATTTGTCGGGAATAGGTGCAAATAAGAAACAGTTTAAAAATACAATGGCAACACACGCTTTGACAATGGGCGTCATGGGTGTTTTTATCTTACTTTTCAAAGGGAGTTATTCAATTGAAATCCTACCTTTGATAGGTGTATTTATACTCTCATCTGCGATTGGGACTATCTTTGGTATGTTAATCTCAAAAAGAATAAATGATTTCTCTTTTCAAGTGGTTGTTTTAGTTGTATTGATTATTCTAGATATAAAAATGATTTTTTTCTAAAAAACTTTATTTATAAAATATTTTACTATTTATAAAATCATTGACATAATTTACGGAAAACACCCGTTTTTAGCATGAAATACGACAGAAGTGTCAGTGTACAAACATACGATATTTTGTTATAATTATATATGTAATTAGCGGGTCAAGGAACCGACTATGTAGGGATAATAAAAAGGAAAAACCTCAATTTTTTTGAGGTCTTTTTTATGCAATAACGCCAAAAGAAAAACCCATCAATGATGGGTTATGTATTTTTTTGTGCTTCAATATAATCTTTTTGCTGTGTCTTGATTCGTTTGTTAGTGAATACTGTTTTTAAGATGATTATAACAAACAGTATTAGGATGTTAATCATTACAATTGTAGGTCCAGGTGGAAAGTTCACTTCATAGGCAATCCATAAACCACCAATAATCGAAGCTTCACTAAATAATATGGCAATGGAAACGGTATTCTTGAAACTTTTACCAACTTTCATTGCGGCTGCAACAGGTATTATCATTAACGATGATACTAGTAACACTCCAACTGTTACGATAGATAATGAAACAACTAAGGCTAATATAAGAGTTGAAACAAATTGGAATCGTCCAACTTTAACGCCAACTAGTTTTGCATAAGCTTCATCAAAACTAATAAGAACTATTTGTTTGTAGAAAATAAGAACGAGGAAAATAACAACGACTGCTACAACGGAAATGATAATTATATAATCCTGAGTTACAGTCAGTAAATCACCAAATAAGAAGTTATATATTCTACTACTCCATCCACCAGATAATGATATGAATAAAGCACTTAATGCAGTACCTAAAGACATAACGATAGGCATTGAAATTTCCTTATAATTCTGATAGGAACCACGTAATAGTTCAATGATCAATGCTCCAATAATAGAACTGAAAATTGCTAAATATATCGGGTCGAATTCAGTATTTAATATATTGATTAAGAATAACCCAATTGATAATCCAGCTAAACTAAAATGTGATAATGTATCTGCGATAAAACTTAAACGTCTAATAATTACAAATGAACCAATTAACGGTGTTACAAATCCCATAATTAAACCAGCGTATAATGCGTAACGTAAGAAACTGTTTTCCAGTAAGGCTACAAAGAATGAATCACTTAATAAGTTAATCAACATCTTTATCTTCCCTATCTAGTTTTTTAAATACACCCTCACCATTATGAATTGAAAGTACATGACTGAAATTTGCGCTAGCTTCGTTAATATTATGAGATATAAGAATGATTGTAATTCCTTCTATGTTAAGTTCGTTAAGGGTTCTATAAAATGCTTCTACATTAATTCTATCAACACCTACAGTTGGTTCATCAAGAATTAATAATTTTGGATCGTTCATAAGACTTCGAACAATGAATACACGTTGTAACTGTCCTCCAGAAAGAGTGTTTATGTTTTCATTTTGAAGTTGAAGTATACCAATTTTATCAAGCAACTCTAGTAACTTATCTTCGGATATGTTCTTGATATTGGACGCATTGAGGATTTCATTTACTGTGATTGGAAATTCATAGTTGAAATCATCAAACTTCTGTGGAACATAACCAATGTTAACAAAGTTAGAATAATTCGTAATATCGACATCATCTAGTAGTATTTGACTGGGACCAACTTTGTTAATTCCGAGCATACATTTGATTAATGTTGACTTTCCGCAACCATTATTACCGACAACAGCCAAAAAATCGCCGGAATTTAGTTTGAAAGATAAATCCTTCAATACCGTACGATAATCATAACCAAAAGTTAAATTGTTTACTTGTACTCTCAATGTAATCTGCCCCCTAGTAATATCTACTCACATTATAACATAATCTATTATGATTAATAGTGAAATGTATTTAAAATTTTGGCAAAATATGCGATAATGGTTAAAGAAGAAGAGGAGTGTTGAAATTGACAGGAAAATTTATCACATTTGAAGGTCCAGAAGGTTCTGGGAAAACGTCTGTAATTATTGGCGTAGAAGATTATTTTAGGAAACAAGGGTACGACGTTTTAGTAACAAGAGAACCTGGTGGAATTAAAATTTCAGAAGATATTAGAAATATAATCTTATCAAAAGAAAATACAGAAATGAATGCTTATACAGAAGCACTTCTTTTTGCTGCGGCAAGATCACAACATTTTACTGAAAAAATAGTACCGGCTTTAGAGAGCGGTAAGTTAATATTATGCGATCGTTTTATCGATTCGTCACTAGCTTACCAAGGTTATGCAAGAGAGCTAGGTATTGATGATGTATATAATATTAATAAATTTGCGATTGGTAATCATATGCCTGATGTTACAGTCTTTATTGACGTACCACCGAGCGTTGGTTTGAATCGTGTTTTTAGTAACTCAAGCAGAAAAGTAGATCGATTGGATTTAGAGACCTTAGAGTTTCATAATAAAGTTTATGAAGGCTATAAAATCTTAGGAAAAAGATTTGAAAATCGTTTTGTAAATATCGATGGTACCAATCCAGTTGAGACAGTAATTGAAGATACAATCCAAGTTATAAAAACATACTTATAAGGTGATATAATGGCATTTGACAAAATCAAAAAAACACAACCTAAGGTTGTTAAGTTACTCGAAAATAGTCTTGCAAAAGACCGCCTTTCTCATGCCTACTTATTTGAAGGAGAAAAAGGAACAAAGAAATATGAAACAGCTATCTATTTCGCGCAAATGTTACTTTGTCTTGAGGATGAAAAACCATGTTTGAAATGCAAGAACTGCAAACGTATTTCTCATGGAACACATCCAAATGTTTATGTTATTGAACCAGATGGAAACTTCATCAAAAAACAACAAATCCAAGATTTGCAAACAGAGTTTTCAAAAACAAGTATTGAACCAGGTAAAAAAGTATATATTATAAGAAATATTGATCAAATTAACACGTCTGCAGCAAACTCGTTGTTGAAGTTCTTAGAAGAGCCATTTCCAAATATCCATGCGATATTGACAACGGCAAATCTTAATCGAATACTTCCTACAATCATTTCAAGAAGCCAAGTTGTTTCTTTTAATAGCATTAGCAAAGATGTTTTATGTGAAGATATTGAAGAACTTGGAGTATTTCCAAGTACAGCTCGAATCGTTGCAGAGCTAACAAATAACGCAAATGAAGCATTGGAACTCATCAATCAGGAATATTTCTTAGATGTCTTAGATACTGTTAAAGATGTGTTTGATATCATTAAGACACATGAAAAATCATTAGTTATTTACTTTAATCGAAATAGTAGTATAATATATCAAGATAAAGAAATATCATCCTTATTATTATCAAGTTTAATATTGTATCAAAAAGATTTGATACATTACAATACAGGAAGCACCAGTTCTATCATCTTTAAAGATGAGATGGACACGATCAAATCAATCGCAGAATCAAAAACTAAAAACAGACTTATTACTGAGCTTGAAAGTATGCTAGAACTTAAATCGAGAATGAATTCTTACATCAATTTAAAACTAGCTTATGACAATCTCCTACTACAATTAGAAAGAAGGTAACCAAATGGCTAACACAGTAGTTGGGATTCGTTTCAAAAGAGTAGGGAAGAAATATTACTTTGACCCAGGTAAATTTGATGTGAAAATGTACGACAAAGTCGTTGTTGAAACAATCAGAGGTTACGAAATGGGAGAAGTAATCGAAGATATTAAGGAAGTCGCTGACTCAGAATTAATATCAACATTAAAACCCGTACATCGTATTGCGACAGAGAAAGATCTATCACAATATGAGAAAAACATTAACGATATCCCTAAAGCATTAGAACGATGTTCATTCCATATTCGAAAAAACAAATTGGATATGAAATTACTAGGATGTGAATACACCCTGGACAGAACTAAATTAATCATTTACTTCAACGCAGAAGGACGCGTTGATTTTCGTGAATTAGTTAAAGACTTAGCAAATGAATTTAGATTGAGAATCGAATTGCGACAAGTAGGTACTAGAGATGGAGCAAAATTCCTTGGAGGAATTGGACCTTGTGGATACATGCTTTGTTGTAATACATTCCTAGGTGATTTTGAGACAGTCTCAATTAAAATGGCTAAAAATCAGAATCTATCATTAAATCCAGTTAATATTAGTGGGTTATGTGGTAAATTATTATGTTGCATTAAATATGAGAATGACACTTACACAGAGAACCGAAAAGAATTACCTAAAATCAACAGTATGGTATTAACTGAATTCGGTAAGGCAAAAGTAATTGCCGTAAATGTGATTGACAAATCCGTTCGTGTTGATACGAAAGAAGAAGGAATTAAATCTTTAAAAGTAAGTGAACTACAAAAAATATTTGATTATGATAAAAAGAAACCAGCTCCAAAAAAAGGTGAATAATAATGGATGAAGTGATCAATGATTTACTTGGATATGATGGCTTAAAGATTATCCAAAGACCAGATATGTTTAACTTCTCCCTTGATTCAACATTGTTGGCGATGTTTGCACCAATTCAAGGCAAAACGAAGAAAATATTGGATTTAGGGACAGGTAATGCTCCTATTCCTCTATTTTTATCATTACGAACAAATGCCAAAATAACTGGTGTTGAGATTCAAAAAGATGTGTTTAATCTAGCAAAAAAGAATATTGCTTTAAATAAACTTGATGACCAGATAAACATCGTTAACGAAGACATAAAAGGAATTCATAAACAGTATGAAAACAGTGAATTTGATTTAATCACATGTAATCCACCGTTTTTTAAGTATAGTGAATCTTCAAATACCAATAAGAACGATTATAAAACAATTGCAAGACATGAAGTTCTCGTTACTTTAGAAGATATCATCATTGAAGCGAAAAGGTTACTGAAGACGAAAGGTAGTCTATCAATGGTTCACCGTACGGATCGAGTAATCGAGATTATTGAGACATTAAGAAAACATCAGTTCAGCATAAAACGATTGCGTTTCGTTTACCCTAAAAAAGGGGAAAACTCAAATATGGTCTTAATTGATGCTAGAAACAATGGAAAAACAGGATTAACATTATTAGAACCACTATATGTTCATCAAAAAGATGGATATACCGATGAAATACGAGAAATCTTTAACTACGGAAAGGAGTAACTTTATGAACCGTCAAAAGAGTTTTCAAAACAATCAACCTACATTATTCTTAGTCGCAACACCGATTGGGAACTTGGATGACATGTCATTCCGTGCAGTTAAGATTTTAGAGAGTGTTGATGTAGTGTTTTGTGAAGATACAAGAGTATCCGTGAAATTGCTAAATCATTTTAATATCAAAAAACCTTTAAAAACGTATCATGATTTCAATAAAGAGTTTAAATCAGACTCGATCATTGCTTATCTGGATAACGCTCAAGATGTTGCTTTAATAAGTGATGCAGGTTACCCATTAATTAGTGATCCGGGTTACTATGTTATTCGAGAAGTGATTAAAAAAGGATACAATGTAGTATCAATTCCTGGAGCTAATGCTGTATTAACTGCTTTGGTTACATCGGGAATTACACCACATCCATTCATGTTTTATGGATTTTTAGATTCCAAAGATTCAAAGAAAACAAAAGAGCTTGAGGCGTTAAAAAATCTTAAACAAACACTTGTTTTTTACGAATCACCTCATCGAATACAAAAGACGATAAAACGGATGTACGCTGTTCTTGGTGATAGAAAGTTGACACTAGCGCGTGAACTTACTAAAAAATATGAAGAGATAATCAGAGGTACAACAAAATCATTACAAGATGTTACTGACATCAAAGGTGAAATGGTTTTGATTGTTGAAGGTAATAACCATGTAGAAGAACTGTTCCAAGGAACAATTAGTGAAGAGTTAGACTATTATATTACTGATGGAATGACTTCAAAAGAAGCCATTAAAACAGTTGCAAAAAACAGAAAACTACCAAAAAATGATGTATATATGATATATCATGAAAATACAAGTAAGGAGTGATGACATTGAATAAAACATTCTATATCACAACACCAATTTATTACCCAAGTGGTAAATTACATATCGGGAACTCATATACGACAGTATTGTGTGATTCCATTAACCGCTATAAAAAGTTAAGAGGCTTTGATACATATTATCTAACAGGTATGGATGAGCATGGACAAAAAGTGGAAACAGTAGCTACTGAGTTAGGGTTAACACCACAAAAACATGTTGATAAAATTGCTGCAGATACAAAAGCTCTGTGGGATATGTTAAATATCGAATATAGTGATTTCATTCGTACGACAGAACCTCGTCATGAAAAAGTAGTAGAACAAATTTTTGAACAACTACTCGCTCAAGATGATATTTACTTAGGACATTACGAAGGACATTATTGTATTCATGATGAATCTTTCTTTACAAAAACACAGTTAGTAGATGAGATTAATTGCCCTGATTGTGGACGTCCTACGAAATTAGTTAAAGAAGAGTCTTATTTCCTAAGACTATCTAAATATGAAAACTGGTTATTGGAGTTCATTGAAAATAATCCAGGATTTATTACACCTGAAACTAGAAAAAACGAAGTAGTTTCATTCATAAAAGGTGGATTGAATGACCTTTCAGTATCTCGTACAAGTTTCAAATGGGGAGTACAAGTTAAAAGTAATCCAAAGCATGTTATCTATGTATGGATTGATGCACTGTCTAACTACATTACTGCCTTAGGTTACGGTAGTGAGAATACAGATTTGTTTGATAAATATTGGACGCAAGATAATGTTTTACACGTAGTAGGTAAAGATATTTTACGTTTCCATGCAATCTATTGGCCAATCATGTTAAAAGCGTTAAATATTCCAGTGAACTTTAATCTATATGCTCATGGGTGGTATTTAATGAAAGATGGTAAAATGTCAAAATCGAAAGGGAAAGTAGTGTACCCAGACGATTTAATCCCTAGATACGGATTAGATCCAGTACGTTATTTCTTATTGAAAGAAATTCCATATTCGGGTGATGGTGTATTCACACCAGAAGACTTTGTAGCTCGTACTAACTATGATTTAGCGAATGACTTTGGTAACTTACTTAATAGAACGATCAATATGATTAATAAATACTTTAATGGAACAGTTTCAAAACCATCGAAAGAGTATTTTGAGTTTGATAAATTATTAAAAGAAAAAGCGACGGAAACAATTTCTGAGTATAGTCGTCTAATGGATGATGTAAAAATCTCAAATGCAATCTCAGTATTATGGACTTTGGTTTCTCGAACAAACAAGTATATTGATGAAACAGCTCCTTGGGTTCTTGCAAAAGATGAAACAAAAAAAGATGAACTTAATAGCGTGTTATATAACCTTGTGGAAACATTAAGACAAATTGGGGTAATGCTTAAACCAATCTTATTAAACGCATCAGAGGGATTATTTACGCAGTTAAACGTTGAAAAAGAGTATCAAACATGGAATACACTAACGTTTGGATTGAAAGAAACATACAATGTAACAGATAAACCTAATCCATTATTCCCAAGATTAGATAAAAAAGTGGAAGAACAATTCTTAACAGATTTATTAAGTGGTAAAAAAGAAGAAGTTAAAGAAGAAGATTATATCTCAATCGATGATTTTACTAAAGTGGAAATGGTTGTTGGAGAAATCTTAGAATGTAAAAAACATCCAGATGCAGATAAATTACTAGTTTCAAAAGTTAATACAAAAGACAAAGTAAGACAAATCGTATCCGGAATCGCAAAATACTACACACCTGAAGAATTAGTAGGTAAAAAGGTGGTAATTGTTAAAAACCTTAAACCAGTAAAACTTCGTGGAGTGTTAAGTGAAGGTATGTTACTTGCAGGTAAAAACAAGAAGGCTTTGGAAATATTACAACTACAAAACTTAAAAGTTGGAGACAAAATATCGTAAAAGGGTAGCAATACCCTTTTTTACATAGGAGAGAACGTATGGAATACATCATCGTAATACTAATCACATATTTACTAGGTTCAATCAACCCCGCTTATATAATAGGACACCTTTTTCATAAAGTGGACATAAGAGACTTAAACTCAAAGAATGCAGGCACATCAAATGTGTGGATGACATTCGGGAAACGTAAAGGAGCTTCAGTAGCCATTATTGATATCCTAAAAGGATTTATACCGGTTTTAGTTTTACGTATAATCTATCCAGAAAATGATATTATGTGGGTTGTTGGTGGGTTGTCATCAATGATCGGACATATCTACCCGTTTTACATCAAATTCAAGGGTGGTAAGGGAACAGCTACATTCGGTGGAGTAGTACTTGGGTTATTACCGATTCCCAGTATCATATTAGCACTCTTGTTCTTTATCATCTTATGGGTAACAGATTATATTGCTTTATCAACCCTATTTGTTGTTGTCACGGTACCTTTATTAATGTGGTACTATGATTATCATCTTATAAGTATCGCACTAATTGCTTTCTTTTCATGTTTGTCAGTATATAAACACTTACCTAACTTTATTCGAATTTGGAAGAAAGAGGAACATGGATTTAGAGGAACAATAAAGAAAAAGAAGTCAGCCTAATTAACAGCCCACATACAATAATGTAATAGACACGATATTATATTGAGTATGGGTAAACATAAAAAAGTCATAGGTTACACAATGATATCCAAAAAAAATAAATATTTGACTTAAAAATTTTTCAGACTTGAAATCAATAAAAACAAAGAGTTTTAGAGGAACGAGTTTTTAGTTAGTAAATAGAAACGTCCTAAGTACGCTCTTTACAAGAAGTGAAAAAAACGTATCAGTACTATCGCCAAACTACGCCATATCTCATATATTAGTTTTATTTACAAACTATTGAAAAAAAGTTCTCCAAATCTATTGACAAAGGATAATTTATCCTATATTATATACCACGGTACATTTAAGCAAAACCCAAGCCAAAATTACTAATAATAATTTGGAGGTAACAAGTATGAAAACATACATGGCAAATAACGAGACAGTTGAAAGACGTTGGTTCGTTGTTGACGCTAAAGGTCAAAGAGTTGGTAGATTATCAACAGAAGTGGCTACAATTTTACGCGGAAAACACAAACCTACATTCACACCACACGTTGATTGTGGAGATTACGTAATCGTAATCAACGCAAAAGATGTTGAATTAACAGGTAAAAAATGGGATCAAAAGAAATATTATAGACATTCTCAATATCCGGGGGGATTAAGAGAAACTACTGCGAAAGTAATGAATGACACTCATCCAGAGAGAATCGTTGAATTCGCAATCAAAGGTATGTTACCAAAAGGTAGATTAGGTCGTCAAATGTTTAAAAAATTATATGTGTATGAAGGATCTGAACATCCTCATGCCGCTCAAAAACCTCAAGTTCTTGAGCTAAAAGGTTAAGGAGGAATTTATAATGGCTAATAAAGTAATGTACAGAGGTACAGGACGCAGAAAAAGCTCAGTAGCTCGTGTAATGTTAACACCAGGTACTGGTAAATTCGTTATTAACGGAAAAAGATTTGATATTTATATACCTAACCCTGCAACTAGATTAGATGTTGAACAACCTTTAACACTAACTGAAAACATAAAAACTTTTGATATTTCTGTAAACGTTTATGGTGGAGGAATCAGCGGACAAGCTGGTGCAATTCGTCATGGTATCACTAGAGCACTTTTAGAAGTATCTAGAGAATACCGTCCAACTCTAAAAGCAGCTGGATTAATTACACGTGACCCACGCGTTAAAGAACGTAAAAAACCTGGTCTTAAAAAAGCTAGACGTGCGCCACAATTTAGCAAGCGTTAAGCACTTATTTTGCACAAAAAAACACAGCATTCAAAATGTTGTGTTTTTTAATTTCCTAAATCTATTTAAATATTCTCAAAAAAGTGTAATATAGTATTAGATAATTAAGAGGTGAATCAAATGGAAAAACGAATCAATAAGTTTTTAAGTGAAGTTGGATATTGTTCCAGAAGAGAAGCGGATCGTTTATTGGATGCAGGTGCCATTACGATAAATGATAAAAAGGCTATGATGGGGCAAAAAATTCAAGAGGGTGACACAGTTAAAGTTCATGGTAAAGAAGTGAAAAACAATACGAAACAAATTTACTTGGCTTTAAACAAACCAATAGGAATCACATCAACTACCGATCAAAGCGATCCATCGAACATTGTTGATTTCATTGATTATCCGACTCGTATTTTCCATATTGGAAGACTAGATAAGGATAGCGATGGATTGATCTTTATGACGAACGATGGAGATATTGTTAACAAAATACTTCGAAGTGGGAATAATCATGAGAAAGAGTATATTGTAACAGTCGATAAAGAAATAACGAACCGTTTTATTAGAGAAATGAGCACAGGTGTAGAAATTCTAGATACGAAGACAAAACCCTGTGAAGTCACAAAAATGAGCAACAATACATTTAGAATCATTTTAACAGAAGGGTTAAATCGTCAAATAAGAAGAATGTGTTCGAAATTTGATTACCGAGTAATCAAATTAACTCGCACAAGAATAATGAATGTAACAACGGATGGATTAGCAATAGGAAAATGGCGTTATTTAACGAATGAAGAAGTGAAAACAATCAAGGAATTAGTCAGAGATTCTAGTAAGACAGAAGAAGCGAGTAAATTTAATTCTTAAAAATTACACAAAATACTCACAAAATTATTTTTTATTATGTTACAATAGCCATAGGAAAAGGATTTGATATTATGGTAGATAAAATTAGTGCGTTCTTCATAAGAAAACAAGGACGTAAGAAACATAAAGCACGTAAAAACATCTTAGAACAAACAGGAAAAATATATTTGGTATTAAATAAGACAAAAAATGTCCCTTTTAAAGGTGAACTTGAAACGGATGTGATTGTTGATAACTTAATACCGAAATTTGAGAATTGTGAACCAATTGGATACTATAATGATATGAGTGAAGGATTATTAGTATTAAGTAATGATAATGAGATTAATATCAATAATCTAGAAATTGAATATGTTGTTCGTGTAGATAAAAATATCACACCGACACTACTAAAGAAATTAAGACAAGGTGTACAAGTTATTAATACATTTAGTAAGCCTTATTATGTAGAAAAAATTGATCAACACCATTTTCGTATCGTGTTAAACGAAAGTATGATTAACCAAGTAACAAAAATGACAGAAGTATTTGGGTATCATGTTACTAGAATTATGAGAGTACGTGTTGAAGATATCGTGATTGATAAGATAAGAAAAAACAAGTTCAGATACTTAAGTATTGATGAAATTCAAAAATTAAAACGAGTATAAAAGGAGAAATAAGAGTGAATACAACAGAAAAACAAATCAGAGACGTAATTGATAGCGTTAGACCTTATTTACAACAAGATGGTGGAGACATCCAATTTGTTAAATTTGAAGATGGAATCGTTTATGTAGGTATGCTTGGTGCATGTACACACTGTGCATCAAAAAGCCAAACGTTAGACGATATCGTTGAAGCGACACTATTGGAAAAAGTTGCAGGAGTAATCGGGGTAGAAGCAATATAGTAACAAAAGTAAATGATTTTTTCATTTGCTTTTTTAATTCAGGTACCTGCTTTAACTTGTATTTTTAAACTACCTATTATATAATACATAAAGTCAAGGAGATGATATTATGAGTGTACGTGTTAGATACGCACCAAGTCCAACAGGACATTTACACATCGGTAATGCAAGAACTGCATTATTCAATTATTTATTCGCAAGAAAAAACAATGGGTCTTTTATTGTAAGAATTGAAGACACAGATATCGAAAGAAACGTCGAAGGCGGTATTGATTCACAATTAAAATACTTGAAATGGTTGGGTATTGATTGGGATGAATCAATTGACAAAGATGGAGGATTCGGACCTTATCGTCAATTAGAACGTCTTGACTTATATAAGAAATACGCAGATATCCTTGTTGAAAAGGGTTATGCTTATAAATGCTACTGTACAACAGATGAACTAGAACAAGAACGTGAAGAAATGAAAGCGCGTGGTGAAGATAAACTTCATTACTCAAGAAAATGTTTAGGAAGACCTGAAGAAGACCTACCTTTCGTTTTAAGATTTCGTGTTCCAGATACTGAAGAATACACATTTGATGATTTAGTAAAAGGTGAGGTTACTTTTAAATCAGAAGATATTGGAGATTGGGTAATGGTGAAAGAAAATGGTGTACCTACATATAACTTTGCTTGTGTAGTTGATGACCATTTAATGGAAATTTCACATGTTTTACGTGGTGAAGATCACATTACAAACACACCAAAACAAATGATGGTTTACCGAGCATTAGGTTGGGATGTTCCAACTTTTGGACATATGACACTAATCGTGAATGAAAATAACAAAAAATTATCAAAACGTGATTTCAGTATTATTCAATACATCGAACAATATCAAGAACTAGGATATTTACCAGATGCATTGTTTAATTTTATCTCATTATTAGGTTGGTCGCCAAAAGGTGAAGAGGAAATCCTATCACACGATCAATTAGTTGAGATGTTTGATGATACAAGATTATCAAAATCACCTGCAAAATTTGATAAAGAAAAATTAGCATATATTAATAATAGATATATCAAAGACCTAACTGTTGAAGAAACTGTAGAACTATGTATGCCACATCTAGTAGAAGAGGAAATCACTTTAGGACACGATGAAGCATGGGTAAATAGTTTGGTAACAGTATTTAAAGACCGTATGTCATATGGAAAAGAAATTATTGAGTTATATGACGAGTTCTTCGAACAAGAATTTGTTTTAGACGAAGAGATGAAAGACTTTTTAAGTCAAGAAGGTGTAAATGAAACACTTACCGTATTTAGAGACTTCTTAGCAGAACTTGAAGATTTTAGTGCAGTTAGCATTAAACCTTCAATTAAGCAAACAGGTAAAGAAGCTGGTAGTAAAGGGAAAATGTTATTTATGCCTTTACGTATTGCAACAACAGCATCAATGCATGGTCCAGATTTACCTCAAGTACTTGCTTTATTAGGTAAAGAGACTGTCATAGAGAGATTAAATCAAAACATAAAATAAGCGAATTATTTATTCGCTTTTTTTGTTACATATAATTCTGCTTTAGCTGGTCAAAGTAGACGTTTTGAGAAAAACATTTCAGTTTAGCACCTATATAACGATGATAGACACCTTCACTCAAAAAAATCAACTAACTATGAATTATATACAAGTCATATCAAAAAGCGTTTGCATTTACAAAAAGTTTGAGTTATAATATCCCTAGAAATACAAATATAAAGGAGATTCAAATGACTGGTACAGTAAAATGGTTTAATTCAGAAAAAGGTTACGGATTTATTACTTCAGAAGAAGGTTTAGACATTTTTGTTCACTTCTCTGCAATTAACACTGACGGATTCAAAAGCTTAGACGAAGGTCAAGCAGTAGAATTTGAAGTTGTTGATGGAGATAGAGGTCCTCAAGCTGCTAACGTAGTAAAACTATAATTCAGATTAAACTAAAACAGGAGAAAAATTCTCCTGTTTTTATTTTGTATATATTTCTTTTTCATATATAATAGTTGTGTGAATTGACATAATCCAGATAAAGAAGTAAACTAAGTAGATGAAAGTTGGTGTCATAATGAAAATATTCAACTCGTATACAAACAAACTAGAAGAATTTATCCCGAAACATGAAGGTAAAGTGAACATGTATGTCTGCGGACCTACTGTATATAATTATATTCATATTGGTAACGCAAGACCTGTAATCTTTTTTGATACAGTTAGAAGATATTTTGAACATCGAGGATATGAAGTTAAGTATGCTTCAAACTTTACAGATGTTGACGATAAAATAATCACAAAAGCGATAGAACTAGAGCAAACAGAAAAAGAAGTTACAGATAAGTTTATTGAAGCCTTTTTAAACGATGTAGAAAAAGTAAACAGCAAAACAGATTACATTAAACCTCGTGTGACAGAATACATGGGTAAAATAATTACATATATCGAACAATTAATCGAAAAAGGATATGCATATGAAGTAGATGGAGATGTATACTTCAGAGTAACAAAAATCAAGAACTACGGAGCGCTGTCAAACCGAAATGTTGATGATTTGATTAGTGGTGCCCGTATTGAAGTGAATAGTAAAAAAGAGAATCCTCTTGATTTTACATTATGGAAAAAAACAGATGTAGGAATCAAGTTTGATGCTCCATTTGGCGAAGGTAGGCCCGGTTGGCATACAGAATGTGTTGCGATGATTAACGATATCTTTGGTGAAGAGATTGATATTCATGGTGGTGGAAGTGGATTGTTGTTCCCACATCATGAGAATGAAATAGCACAATCAGAAGCAATGCAACATAATCATATTGCTACTTATTGGATGCATAATGGATTATTGAATATCGGCGGTTCAAAGATGAGTAAAAGTGAAGGTGCGGTCGTACTAGTGAAAGATCTAACAATCGATCCTAACGCATTTAGATTATTTACACTTTCAACACACTATAGAAGTCCAATAAATTACACAGATGAAGTTCTAAATAACTATGTAAAAGAGTGGGAAAAAATTACACGAGTGTACAAACAATTGTTTTTGAAGCTTGACTTGAACGACTCACTAGACATAAATGGTAAGATTGATCCTGATTTACTTGAAATCTACAAACGATTCTTGGATTCTATGGATCAAGATTTTGGAACTCCTAACGGAATTACAGCGATGCAAGACCTTGTTAAGAAGACAAATCAATTATTAAGACAAAAGACGGAAGTTGAAGTGTTAAAAAGTGCATTGAAACTATTTAACGATTTCTTTACTGTATTTGGTCTTGTCATAACGGTTGATCGATTATCAAAAGAAGATAAAGAGACATATAAATTATGGGAAGAAGCTCGCAAAAACAAAGACTTTGAAAAAGCAGATTTGTACCGTAATAAACTTCAAGAAAATGGCGTTTTGTAATGAATCATTATAATGGACTAACACTAGCCTATATTGGGGATGCAGCTTACGAACTAATTGTACGTGATTATCTTTTAAGCAAAGGGCTCACGAAAGTAGATCACTTGCACAAGGATGCAATTAAATACACAAGCGCAATTGGACAAGTAAGAGCTTTTGATGTGATCGAAACACTACTAACGGAAGAGGAATATGCAATTTTCAAAAAAGGTCGTAATGCCAAGTCAGATCGAAAAGCACGAAATGCTAGTTTGGCAGACTACAAGAAGGCAACTGGATTTGAATCTTTAATTGGTTATTTGCATATCAATAACAAGGAAAAACGATTAAAAGAACTCCTTGATATCATTTTTTTAGAGTTCAATAAAGAAGACTAAAAGACATCTAACGATGTCTTTTTTATATTTATTATAAATATATCGTTATCGTCTTGGATAAACCATATTCTTGTTTTTTTGTACGGTACTATTGTTTTCTGTAAGTTGAAAACCGAATCCAAATATACTATAATTGAAACATATTAAAGAAAAAGGCAAACTTATCGAAAGGTAAGGACGCAAAACTATGGGTCTAAAAGTGAAACACTTACGATTGCCAGGTTACCATAATACATACAAATCAACCACAACAAGATATGGTTTCCTGTCAGGGAACCATTTTTTTATTTCCTAAAGGAGGAATGTATATGAAAAAGACTATTATTTTATTCGTTTTAATGATTTCGGGAATTGTATTGAGTGGCTGTGATATGATCCCGAGCAATGTTGATGTCAAAGATGATGAAGTTATTGATATTATAGAAGACATTAACAATCAAAAAGAAGATAATTATGAAAAATGTGGAGAAGGAGAATTCGTTGTTGTGAATGATGTATGTTATCCAGTCGGGAGTTTATTCTCTGAATCGGTAACCGTTTATAATGACTATACAATCAACAACATGGCTGATGGTATTGAGTTACTTAATGATTATGTTGCGGATTTATCGAATTCGACAGGGATTGCTGTTGTACCAAGCAATGTATACTTGAGTAATCAAAATCCTAGTAACCAACGAAAAAATGCAAATGATGAAACAGATGACGAAAATCAAGAATCGTCAGAGAATGTACTTGTTAAATTAACGGAAGAAGGATTCTTTGAAGAAGTATCGTTTACAAATCAATACGGGGATATCGTGAATGTATTATCTAATCCTCTTGCATTAGAGGTTTATGGTCCTTTCACGGTTGTAATATTTGAAACTAGTTCAAACCCTCAAATGGAAGGAGAACCAGTTGACTTTGCATCACAAATGTATAATTCCCTTTATTCTGGAGGAGTATATTTGATACACAATGAAACAGGGAAATTATTTGCAACGAAAGATGTTGTTCAAAAAGAAGATTCATATACAGAAGACAAATACTATTCGGAAGTGATTAATATCGTGGTTACATTGAATGAACCTGTAGTCTATAATATTGAGATGCAAGTATTTGATGAACTTGGAAATCCGGTATATGATGCTGAAGGATATGAAGTGTTCGAATCACAAGAATTTGAGTTAGAAGATAGCGACGGAAATCCGTTGATTTTTACAGAGGGAATAATTAAAACCGAGATAGAACAGATTCCTTTGTTTGAATACAAAGAAGAACCAATGTTGGATGAAGAAGGAAATGAAGTACTTGACGAAGAAGGAAATCCAATAATGGAGAAAGTAGAATATCCGATGATTGATGCAGAAGGCAATCAAATGTATGAAGAAATAATCGTGCCAGTACTAGATGCAGAAGGAAATCCTATTTTTGAGACAGAAATGGAAGTAGAATTGTATGTTGAACAGGTTCAACAGATAACGCATATAAATGTATATAGTGAAATAACAGATAATCCACTGTCTACATTGGCCGCTAAGTTCGTTGAAAATATCTTACAAGATTACTATAACTGGAATTATTATCGTGTTGATAATAATGTTCTTCAGTACAATAGTTTCGTATATAATGTAGACAGTATTTTCTATCAAAGTGAACTGTATTCGGAAGGCAAAATGGAATCAATGATCAAAAAATTATCATTTGATTTTGATACAAATGAAGTTATCCTAGAAGATTACTTCAATGCAACAAAAGCTGGATTTACAAATTGTGAAATTCTATATGATCAAGATGCGAACTTATTCATTTGTAGAGAATACAACGAAAACATCAAAGTCTTCTCACGTGAAACAGGATTACTTACAATCCCTGATACAAGTTCGTTAGAACTGATAAAAATGCCGAATGGAGAATTGTTCTTCTATGATATGCAAGAACAGTTCGTTGAAGAATTAGGGTATAGTACAACATTGCTCTACCAAATCGATGAAACAGGTACCTTATCTGAAAGTTACATAGAATTGGGAGAAACAATCCAAACTGCATATGGTAACTACCAAGATAATGTTTCAGTAGGTGTATTGAATACAATCAATGAAACAGGAAAATATTATATGCAAATAGAATACAATCAAGGAGATTATGTTTTAGAGAGTATGTTGCTTGAACAGGGTACAATTGGAGAGTATTCATCAACGAGACCTACTTGTGATGATCAGTACGGATGCTATTATAATGTATCCGTTGAGATTCTTGATGAGCTTGGTGAAGAAGTTGTAGAAATGGAACAAGGTTATCACATTTATCCAGGTGAAGAAGTTCCTAGTTTCAAAACAGTATATCAATACAATGACAATACTCGATTGGTTTATGCGGAAGAATATGTTGAGATAATCAATGTTTGTGAAAATGAACTTGGTTGTGTGAATTCAATATGGATACAAGATCCTGAAGCAGGACAAAATGGATTATCAATTACAGATAGTTTCTTGGTAGAACAAGGTGCGATGCTAATTAATTCATTTACAATTGTTGATAATGCAACTTATTATGACTCTATCGAATTGAGTGATGTTACATGTGAATATGATTATTGTTATGTCGATGTACCTGTAAAAGTCTACAATATGCAAAACGAATTAGTAGGAGATTCAATTGGATGGTTAACAATAGAAAAAGATGAAGTCATTCCATTTGAAATCGTTTATAGAATGACAGACAACACTACAATAGTATATGAAACGAATGTTTGTGCAGATGCAGATGGTTGTACCAGAGAATACTATTTAGAAGATGGATATAATATAGAACTAGAGTTCGAACATAATGACTTATACATTAGTTATATCGAGTTTGCAGCTTCAGACAAAGAAGAAGTTACAACAACTATTCTAGAATCAGAAGTTTGTGAGGACTTTAACGGTTGCAATCAAGACTATGTAACCTTTAGAATATTAGATGATAATCAAGAAATATTGTATGAGTTTAGAAACAACGTATGGGTAGAATTTGGATATGAACAAGCCTACTTAGTTGAAGTTAGTATTCATGATGTAGAGATAAACTATAATATTACCTATGATGAACAAGAAATGGTTTGTGAAACAAGCACATGTCGTTACAATGTAGAATTCATGTTAGAAAATGATATTGATACAACGTCTCTAGGTTGGAGAGAAATGGTGTTTGAAGAAGGAGAAAAAGTTTTACGACAAGTAGTTCTTACGAGTGATAGCTTAATCGATGAAACAGTAGATTATGTATGTAATCAAGAAGATGGCTGTGAAACGTGGACTAATAACTTTGAAGTGATTGATCAAGATGGAAATGTTGTTGAGTTCTTCACTGATGAATGGACAAATCATTCAATGCCGGTATCATTTGCATATGGTGAACTCTTACCTACAACAAACGATTTTTTTGTTACATACAATGTTACTGAAGTGGAATATCGTTCACAACGAGCGAATATCTATGATTTCATCTATGAACTTCAAAACGCAGTTGAACTAGATGAGAACACATATTTCATCGAACGATCACAATGGCAACAAGGAACATTTAACTTTATACTTACATTCAATGAAGAGTCAGGAAGATATCATTTATCATATACAAACTTAAATAGTATGGATGACATTACGAAATTTAATGATTCATTCATCGCAGTAAATGATTCAAAAACTGCGATATATAAATTGTTGCTTGTAGACCGATTATCAACAGAAGATTTCTACTACTTTGATCAAATTAATTTGACAGAAGGCGAACTAATCAATCAAGTAAAAGATTTATTTGTTGACTATGCAGGTACAGTATACTTCACAGGAATTGACAATCAAATTCAAGATATTACAGGATCAATCTTAGAAGATGGAACAGTGATTATAGATACTGAATTTGTAGAACACGAAGTGATACGAGTAAGACCGATTAATTAAGAGTAAATCGAAAACAGAGACTTATTTAAAATGAGTCTCTGTTTTTATTTTCAAACTAAGTTCAAGCAGATAACTACAACCTTTTCTCAATTTTTTTAAGGGCAATTGATTTTTCTATACAATTGTTCTGTGATAAAATTAAAATGTGTAATTAAACTAACTAAATAAAATTTTAGAAGTATATGCAATTTTAGGAGGGCGACATGGAACTTTTAAATGGAAATGATTTATATAAAATGTTTGAGTACGGAACAGTGTATATTGTTAAACAACGGAGACATCTAAACGATATTAATGTGTTTCCTGTAGCTGATGGTGATACTGGAAATAATTTGGTTCACACATTAAAAACAATCTTAAGAGAATCAGAAAATAGTGCATCATTTTACGAGCAATTAGACTCGATTAGTCAAAGTGCTTTGATTGGAGCAAGAGGAAATAGTGGAGTAATATTCGCCCAGTTCATTAATGGATTAAGAAAAGCTTCTCCCGTAAAAGAAAACATTGAAATCCATGAGTTTATTATGATGGTTGAAGAAGGATATAAATATACCTACAACTCTTTGAGTAATCCAGTTGAGGGAACTATTCTTACGTTGATGAAAGAATTTGGGGATGCATTAAAAAGATTTTGGCAAGAAGGGATAAGGGATTTGCAAGAGTTGTTCTCTTCTGTTTATAACTCTTCATTAGAAATGTTGAAGAAGACACCACAGTTGTTAGGATTACTTCAAAAAAGCAATGTTGTAGATAGTGGAGCTTTAGGGTTTACACTATTCATTAAAGGAATTAGTAGTTACTTCAGTAATGAAGAACTTAATGTTGGTGTTTATGAAAATGTAGAAATTGAAGATAAACATCATTTTGAGGGTGAAATCACGTATCGTTATTGTACAGAGGGACTGCTTGAAAGAGGGCACCTTGAAGTACAATCGTTAAAACGAGATTTAGAGATGTTTGGGGATTCTATTGTCATCGCAGATGGAGCTCGGATGACAAGGGTTCATATCCATACGAATCATCCAGATAAAGTGTTTCAAAAATTGTCTGATTATGGACAGTTAGAAACACAAAAGGTCGATGATATGATGTTAGAGATGAATTTGAAGAACTCAAGTAGTCGGCGCGTTTTGGTTACAGACTCAATCGCAGATTTAGATCCTGGTTTTGTTGAGCGTAATAATATTGTTGTTATTCCTGTAAATCTGGATTTTGGCGGAGTTAATTATCTCGATAAAGTTACTATTACAAATGAGTATATCTTTAAGACGATCGAGACGCTGGAGGAATATCCGAAAACGGCGACTCCTACAATTAAATATATTAGTAATTTATTTAGTAAACTATACTTACTGTTTGATGAAATAATTGTAGTTAGTGTAAGTGAAGGATTGAGTTCAACGTTCAGAGTGATCCAAAATGAAGCGAATAATTTAGTCCAAAAAGGTAAGCAAATCCATGTCGTGGACTCACTTAATAATTCTGTTTCAGAAGGATTACTTGTGAAGAAAACTGCTGAACTAATGAAGACAAATCTTGAAACAAAAGAGATTGTAAATATCATAAACAATGAAAAGAACAAGACTGAGATTTTGGTTTGTTTGGAAACATTTAAGTACGCGGTTAAGAGTGGAAGGGTACCGAAGGTGGTTGGGAAAATTGGTTCGCTCATAAAAATGAGACCGATCATGACGTTAAAAGAAGGAAAAGGATCTGCATTTGGATTTGCCTTTTCACAAAAAGGAATCACAAAGAAAATTAAGAAGCATATTCAAAGAGATCTTGAACAAAATAAAATCAATGATTATGCAATTGTCCATGTTGAAAATGAAAAGTTGGCTAAGCAATACGCAGAAGAGTTTACTGAGTTGATAGGTAAAAAACCTTCATACATTGCAAGTGCATCATCAGCAATTGCGATATTTAGTGGAAAAGGAACTGTGGCAATTGGGTATATAAAGGAGGATTAATATGTTAGTAGCTTTATTGATTACGTTTGGTTATTTTATGGTGTTTTTTATAGTAGCAACAATCATCAAAAACAATTCGATTGTTGATATTGGATGGGGCTTTGGTTTTGTACTTGTCTCTTGGTTGTTGTTCTTTATAAGCGGAGAACTTACTCTCATCAAAATCATTGTAAACATACTAGTAAGTCTTTGGGGATTACGATTATTTTACTATATTCTTAAGAGAAATCTTTTTGAAGAAGAAGATTTTCGTTATAAAAATTGGCGAGAAGAATGGGGAAAATGGGTTATCCCAAGAGCGTTTATTCAAGTGTTTATGCTGCAAGGGTTATTGCAATTCTTAATTGGTAGCGCTGTATATTATATTAATGTCTATAATCCTGAAATTAGCACAATAGGGTATGTTGGGCTTGGAGTTTGGGCTTTTGGATATCTATTTGAAGTGGTAGGGGATTACCAACTCAAACAACATATTAAAAAAGGAACAAAAGGATTAATGACTTCAGGACTTTGGAAAATCACTAGACATCCGAATTACTTTGGTGAAGCAACAATGTGGTGGGGTTTATTTATCTTTGCATTTTTATCAGGAGTTCCCTTTTATTACATTGTAAGTCCATTAACAATTACGATTGTTTTGCGCTATATTAGTACACCTCTTTTAGAAGATAAAATGAAACAGTATGAGGGATGGGCTGAATATAGAGCGAAAACTTCAATGATTTTTCCTTTCTTAGGGTCAAAATAAATGAGTGATTCAAACGTTTTATATATTATGTATAAGACATTTCGTCTGTCACAAAATGAGGCTGTGGAGTATACAAAGAGATTCGATGAACATAAAATAGTGATTTATCGAAATTACGAAGAAAATAATCGAAACAATGTATTCTTATCCGAAGGAATCAAAAATGCTAATGAAATGAATATAGAGATATTTGATCAGTTCGATGATTTAGTGCTATTATTGAAAAAATTTTCGAAAGTAGTTACAGATTACCCATATTTAAGAGAAGATAAGAGGTTTGTTAAAGAACTTAAAAAGATTAATTCAAACCTGATTCTAGTCGAAAACCAAACGATTGTACCGGTTACTCTAGTTTCTCAAAAGGAAGAGTATGGTGCGAGAACCATTCGTAAGAAAATTTGGGATTTGGTCCCCGATTATCATATTGTTTATCAAGATGAAAACATGTTTGTTTACGAGAAAGAAGCCAGGAATGTACTTGAGGATTTTATTCACAAAAAACTTCCTAATTATCACCTTAAGAACGATCCGAGCAAAGATTTTACGAGTCGTTTGAGTGTTTACTTGAAGTATGGATTTCTTTCTGTGTCTTATATTTATGATCAAGTGAGGTTTTTTGATAACGCAGATTCTTTCTTAGAAGAGCTTATCATTAGGAGAGAACTTGCTTATAACTTTGTTTATTACAATGAAAATTATGACAAATTAGATAGAATCTTGTCCTCTTGGTCCTATCAAACAATGGAGGCCCATGTCCTGGACAAACGTGAATACATTTATACTATCGAAGATTATATTCAGTTTAAGACGCATGATCAGTACTTTAATAAAGCCATGGAACTAATGATTAACACAGGATATATGCATGGATATATGAGAATGTATTGGTGTAAGAAAATTCTAGAATGGAGTCCAAATTACCATGAAGCATATCGCATCGCAATCTATCTCAATAATTACTATTTTATGGATGGTAATACACCAAACGGATACACTGGTGTAGCGTGGTGTTTTGGTAAGCATGATCGTGCATTTAAAGAGCGTGAGATTTTTGGAAAAATTCGTTATATGAATGAAAAAGGATTATTGCGAAAATTTGATATGAGTAAGTATTTGATAAAGGGGGGATTCAATGTATCATAAACCAAATATATTTATTAGTTCCTGTATCACATTTGATGAATGCAGATATGATGGAACAATGATTAGTGATGAAACAGTTAAACGACTAAAACCGTTTATAAACGTCTTTCGGGTTTGTCCTGAACTTGCAGTTGGATTTACATCACCAAGAGAGAGTTTGAGACTGATTGAACCGAAAGGCGAAAACACAAAACTTGTAATAGCGAAAACAGGAGAAGATTATACCAGTAGAATGCAAGATTTTGGGAGGGGTTATCTAGAAAAACTACGTAATAAAGAAATCGATGGATTTATTATGAAAGCAAAATCTCCTACTTGTGGAATTAGAAATGTAAAAAAATACTATGGGATTGGTAAGGCTCATTCAAAAGGGAGTTCATATCCAGGTATTTTTGGAGAAATGGTTTTACAGGAATATCAAGATATACCTGTTGAGAATGAAAGAAGACTTTCTAATTTTAATATTCGTGAAAACTTCTTTGTTTCAATTTTTACGCTTGCTTATTTTCGTGAGGTAAAGAAAAATCGAAAATACAAAGATTTGGTAACGTTTCACTCTGTGAATAAATATCTCTTTATGACGTATCATCAAGGTATTCTTAAAAAGATGGGTAATATTGTAGCCAATCATGAAAAAATGGATTTTGATGAAGTGATTAACGACTATGAAACTACACTTAAATCGTTACTTCTCAAAGAACCTTCATTAAAGAGAAGGATTAATGTGCTAACACATATATATGGTTACTTTAAAGATGATATTAGTGTTCAAGAGAAAGAGTATTATTTTAGTTTGCTAGATCAATACTTGAATCAGCAAATTCCATATCGAGTGTTACTTGACGTCTTGAACGGATTTGTTATTCGTTTTCAAGAACCATATCTATTGAATCAAACAATTTTCCATCCATACCCGAAAGAGTTGGTACTGATGATGGATAGTGGAAAGAAGGTTTAGAATGAATTATTTTAAGATGTATATGATAGCGTTGGTTATTTTTCTATTGATTGATGCGATTTGGCTTGGCCTTGTTGCTCCGAAGTTCTATAAGAATCAAATCGGACATTTGATGGCAGAGAAGCCTAACTTTATCGCTGCTTTAGTATTCTATTTGATATTTATCGTAGGAGTTGTATACTTTGTAATTAACCCTGCAATTGAAAGTGGTAATGTAACAAAGTTGGTAATTAGCGGAATGTTGTTTGGCTTTATGACGTATGCAACATATGATTTAACCAATTTAGCAACCTTAAAAGATTGGCCTCTTACAGTAACGATTGTTGACTTGGTTTGGGGGACATCATTAAGTACTGTGCTTGGTCTTGGAACATATTATATTTACATGTGGTTATTTTAATGATTTGACAATAAAAAAAGAAGAATTAGAGGAATCTAATTTTTCTTTTTATTTGTTTTATTTTAAACTTTGTTTTCTTTTTTATTTTTACCACCAGCAATACCACTAATGTCCAGAGCTTCTCCTTCAGACGCTACAACTATAAAAATAAATAGAACCAAAAGAAATAGACCGAATCCACAAACTGAAATTGCCTCATTAACACTTTTTGAAAAACTCATCCTATACGCAATAATTCCATAGAAGGAGTTGAACATTGCAAAGAACAATATAGAGTTAAAACCAGTGAAATCATTCAGCAAAAGTATCGTGAGGAGAATGAGCGGGAAGATTATGAATAAGCTTATAATAAATCGGTTTTGCATCCTTATATACTGATTTATAAGGATATATAACGATAGATAAATGAAAGAGATTAACAAGCTAAGTAGTAAATCAAACTCGCTTATCTGAACCTCGGTATACTTATAAATTGCTGAGATAACGAATCCTGTTGATAAGTATGTAAGAAATGTTGAAACGTAATATAACCAGGGTGTTTCTTTTCCCATTAAATGAATTATAATCGCTATGATCACTAGTATTGCACCAATCAATATTGGTTCCAAGTACTCATTGAATGTTGATTGTGAAACTAATATCCCCAGTAGCAAAGTGAAATAGCCAAATATATTGATACTAAGAAATTTCAAGTCTTTCATGATGTAACCCCCTTTGTTAAAAGGATAACAAACATTTGTGTATTAATTGTGGATAAGTTGTTAAAAAGGTAATAAAAAAGCCTGAAATCAGGCTTTATATAAGTTCAATAATTCCTTTGTTGGCAGAGTGTAGAATTTCATTGTTTAATTTACCAAGGTTCTTAATGGTTCTATCAACATCAATTTTGTTCAGTCCGGAGTTATCACATGCTGCACTTTTGTCACAGGCCATTTTACCAGCAATCATTCCATTCATTGCAGCGAATGACACTTTGTAAGTACATGATATCTTCGCGCCATCACAAACATAACCCATTGATGTAGACAAATATAGGTTGATTGCAGACTTAATTTGCTCTCTAGTTGCTTTTTTAGCATAAGCCGTAACTGCAGCTGCACTACACCCAATAGCGTGTCCTGTCCCACATAAGACTGTTACAACACTCATTTCTTGTTTCACATATACACTTGTATAAAATGCAAGAACAACCAGTTTTCTTGTCTCTTTCTCGTTAAGCTCTAAAGCGTCAGCAAGAAACATTGGAGTAACAAGAGTTCCGATACCTAAGTTACCAGAACCAGCAACACCATATACTGTATAAATATCTCCAACCATTCTTTTTTTAGATGGTACTGAAACATGTTTTCTTAAGAAGTTAGATAGATCATACAGGCATTCTTTTTGAGCGTTTCTTAAATCTTCAACTAAGAAGTTCCCGCCTTCTCTTTTAATCTCTTCTCTAGCGTTTTGATACTGTACAGAAGCGATACTGAATAACTCTTCTAATCCTTCAAAGTTCTCCTGATCGATGAAATCTAGAATCTCGTCATAATTGGTTACTTTGTGCTTATTTACACGTTCAATAAGAGCGTCTTTCTCATATTCAGTTAATCGTTCTTTATTTCTTGTAACACTAATGACATTGTCATAAAAATCCTTGATTATGATCTTTACTTCACTTCCATCAGTTGCAGTGATATAAAGTTCTTCATATAAAACAGTATCTTCAAACTTCTTGTGGCTAATAGTTACTTCAATATCGTTTAAAAGGGATTCGATTTTGTTGATATCATCATTCGTAACAGATTCAAACACACTTAATTGCTTCTTGGGATTCTTTAGCAATAATCCTAAAGCCAAAGCTTTGTCTAAACCACTTTCACGTAATCCAGGAACACCTACGTTAACGCTGTTTTTATATAGTTCTTCACTCATTACTAAATCAACAGTTTTAATTTTGCTGTTTCTTAAAATATATGCACCAATACTAGCGATATAACCAACAACACCGATGTCTGTACATCCCATTGTTTTTGTTAAATTATTGTCAAGAATTTGTCTTGCTTTTATAGTGTCCATATAATCACCTCTTCTACCGAGATATATTATAATCGTAAACGCTTACAAGTACAACTATTTTCTTTATTTTTCAATAGGCATTTCAAATAGGCTGTGTTACAATACAAAATGTAGAGGAAGTGATTCGTATGTCATTAATTATTACAGGTAAAAATACCGTAACAGAAGCAATAAAAACCAACAGAAAAATTCATGAGTTATATATTCAAAGAGGGACGAATAAAGACGTTCTATCTTTGGTTGAAAATAAAAGTATTAAGGTAGTCGAGTTAGATAAGCAAAAAATGAATGAAATCTGTTTGAGAAATCACCAAGGACTTGGTGCAAAAATAGATGATTACAAGTATTTAACGATTGAAGATGCTTTAGCTAAACCGAAAGAGAACAAAGTCTTTGTAATGTTAGATCAATTAGAGGATCCTCATAATTTAGGAGCTATTTTAAGAAGTGCAGATGCATTTAAGATTGACGGAATTATTATTCCTAAAAATAGAAGTGTTGGATTAACGGGAACAGTTGCGAAAGTATCAACAGGAGCAATTGAGCATGTTGATGTAATTAGCGTAACAAACTTAAATCAGACCATTAAAACACTAAAAGATAACGGGTTTTGGGTAGCTGGAACTGATATGGATACTGATCAAACAATCCATGATATTAATGTTGATACAAACCTTTGTATCGTGATTGGTAGTGAAGGAAAAGGTATTAGTAGATTAGTGAAACAAAACTGTGATTATGTAGTTAAAATCCCGATGGATGGGCATGTAAATAGTTTGAATGCATCAGTTAGTACAGGAATTGTACTGTATGAGGTGTTTAGGAAAAAGGGTGAGTAGATGAAGTATGTCAAACATAACGATTATGAAATAATTAATTTAATTAAGGATGGTAATCAAGATGCCTTAATGTTAATGTTTGACAAATACAAAAATCTAATTTCGAAAAAGATATATAAGTTTAACCTTGTTTATGAATATGATGATGCTTATCAAGAAGCTTTAATGATACTTTATAAAAGTCTCGTAAAGTTTGATGATCGTCAGAATAAATCATTTACGAGGTTTTTTGAATTAAACTTAGATAGAAGATTTATTACTATAGTGTCTAAAAAGGTTAGAAGAAGCGAGATATTCAAACAAAATGAATTGTACATTTATGAAAATAACCACTCGATAGATTCAAATAGTGTTTATTATGAACTGTATAAAAAAGAAATTGCAAAAATTCTTACAAAACAAGAGTTTTTAGTATATACTTTAAGAGAACTATGTAACTTTAGTATTTCTTATATTCATAATGAGTATGGACTTGAAGACAAAAAGATATATAATACTTTACATAGAGCCAAGGTAAAAATTAGAACCCATTTCGCAAACTAACTTGACAAAGGGTTCACTTTTTGCTAAATTATATATTTGCAAGAGAGTTGATGAAAATGAGAAAAAAAATCATCCTTATATGTGAAGAGTGTTTAAGTCGAAATTACTCTACGTATAAAAATAAGGACAAAAAAGAACGACTAGAAGTAAAAAAACATTGTAAAAGATGTGGAAAACATACACTTCACAAAGAAAGTAAGTAAGTAGGAGAGATAACTATGGCTAAAGAAAAAGTACAAGAACAAAAACAAGGTAAAGTAATGCAAATTCTAAAAACAGAATACAAATTCGAAGGAGTTTTATTAGGTGTTTTAGGATTATTAGTAGTAGTACTTGGAGTATATTTGATTCAAGGAGACGTTATTACAATTAGATGGACAGATTTCTGGTTATTTGATTCAGAAATTAAAAGATTAATATTCGCAATTATCGTAACAGTTATTGGAGCAGTGGCGTTCATTATGGCAGTTTGGCCATTCTTTGCACCAAGCTGGGAAGAAAGAAAGAAAATTACATGGCCTAAGAGAGATACAATTTTAAATCACTCTGGACGTGTATATGGATTTATCCTTTTATTGGTAGCATTCTTCGTGTTAATCGATTGGCCTTTAATAGAATTATTCGCTTGGCTTAAAGGGTAAGCAACTATGGTAGAAAACGAAAGACGCTGGTACGTTGTTCAAACATATTCTGGATATGAGAACAGTGTTAAAGTAAATTTAGAACGTCGTATTGAATCAATGCAAATGGAAGATTTAATTTTCCAAGTTATGATTCCGGAAGAAATTAGACAAGAACGAAAAGCAGATGGAACTATTAAAGAGAAACTGCATAAAATATTCCCTGGGTATGTATTTATTGAATTAATCGTTACAGATGATTCATGGTTCGTAGTACGTAACACACCAGGTGTAACAGGATTCTTAGGAAGTAGTGGTGGAGGAACAAAACCAGTACCATTACCACCAGAAGAAATCTTACCTATCCTGAAACAATGTGGATTAGTAGAAACACCAAAACTTGACGTGGAAGTTGGAGAAAAAGTAAAAGTAGTTACTGGTCCATTCCGTGATCAAATCGGTGTTGTTGATTCAATTGATCAAGAAAAACAAGAAGTAACAGTATTGGTTGATATGTTCGGTAGACAAACTCCAGTCGAGTTGTCATTTGAAGATATTGAAAAGCTATAGGAAAATCTTGACAACCAAATAAAGGTATAGTATAATAGCGTGGCATGCAGTATGCCATGCTATTTTTTGAGTGGGAGGATTTTCGAATCTGTTAACCACATCACGAACTTAGAGGAGGTGTCTATCGTGGCTAAAGAAATTAAGACTCAAGTAAAACTACAAATACCAGCAGGAAAAGCAAACCCAGCTCCTCCAGTAGGACCAGCATTAGGGCAAGCAGGTGTTAACATCCAAGAATTTTGTATGAAATTCAATGATGCAACTCGCGACCAAATGGGAAGTGTTATTCCAGTTGTTATCACTGTTTTTGATGACAGAAGTTTTACATTTGTTACTAAAACTCCGCCAGCAAGCGACTTATTAAAAAAAGCAGCTGGAGTTAATAAAGGAGCAGGTAACTCGTTGAAAGAAAAAGTTGGTTCAATTACACGTGATCAATTACGTGAGATTGCCGAAACAAAAATGCCTGACTTAAACGCAAATGACGTTGAAGCGGCAATGAACATTATTGCAGGATCTGCAAGAAACATGGGAATCACAATAGAAGACTAAAGCATTTAGTTGTAAATATACAACTGATTGTGGGAGGAGATTCCGTTAGACCACATTTAGGAGGTAAAAATCAATGGCTAAAAAAGGTAAAAAATTCTTAGCTGCTGCTGCAAAAGTTGAAGATAAAGCTTATTCAGCAAAAGAAGCAGTTGCATTACTAAAAAAAGTATCATTTGAAAATTTTGATGCTTCAGTCGAATTTGCGATTCGTTTAAACTTAGATCCTCGTAAAGCAGAACAAAACTTAAGAGGTGCTATGGTATTACCACATGGTACTGGTAAAACTAAAAAAGTTTTAGTATTTGCTAAAGGAGACAAAGCTAAAGAAGCAGAAGAAGCAGGAGCAGACTACGTTGGAGAAGACGAATACGTTCAAAAAATCCAACAAGGTTGGTTAGATTTTGATACTGTAGTTGCTACACCAGATATGATGGCAAAAATCGGACGTTTAGGACGAGTTCTTGGACCAAGAGGATTAATGCCAAACCCAAAAACTGGAACAGTAACTATGGACGTAACTAAAGCAGTTAATGAAATCAAAGCTGGTAAAGTTGAGTATCGTGTTGATAAAGTAGGTAACATTCAATTAAGTGTCGGTAAAGTATCGTTTGATGCTTCACAATTAGAAGAGAACTTAAGTGCAATTTACGAAACATTAGCTAAACTAAGACCATCAACAGTTAAAGGTGTATTTGTTGAGAATATCGCAATTTCATCTACAATGGGGCCTGGTATCAAAGTTGATCCAGACACTATCTAGTTTTATATTAGAAAACAATTATTAAAAATAAAAACTTTATGTCGAAGACTTGGGTGCTATCAACGCTTAATATCCTAACGAGATCAAAAGATAAAATATGAAAATATTCCTCTTTTGTCCATGACATAAGAGGTTTTTATTTATAAAAAGGTCGAACACCTTTTCATAAAAGAAGAATCGTTCAAAACACATTTCATGGAGGTGAAACAGTGTCAGTAAAAGCAATCGAAAGAAAGAAACTTGAAGTTGAAGCATTAACTGAAAGAATGGAGTCTGCGAAAAGTTTTGTAATCGTAGATTATAACGGACTTACAGTTGAGCAAGTTACAGCATTACGTCGTGAGTTAAGAGCTAACGGATGTGAAATGGCTGTAATCAAAAACAACATTACAAAAAGAGCTGCTGAAAAATTAGGATTCTCTGAGTTAAATGACTCATTAACAGGACCTAACGCAGTAGCATTCAGTAATGAAGACAGCGTTTCTGCGGCAAAAGTTGTTTACGACTTTGCTAAAGTAAACAAAGAATTAGAACTTAAAGTAGGAGTTGTCGACGGTGAATACATGGATAGCGAAAACATTCAAGTTATCGCAACTGTACCATCAAGAGATACTTTACTTACAATGTTTGCAGCAGGGTTATTACAACCAATCAAGGAAGTTGCAATTGGGCTTGACTTAATGGCTCAAAAATTAGAAAATCCAGAAGCATAAATTTAAGGAGGAAATATCATGGCATTAACAAACCAAGAAATTATTGAAGCGTTAAAAGAAAAAACGTTATTAGAATTAAAAGATTTAGTTGACTTAATGAAAGAAGAATTCGGTGTAGACCCAAGTGCAGTAGCAGTAGCAGCACCAGGTGCAGCTGTAGATGAAGGACCAACTGAAGTATCAGTTATCTTAGAAAATCCAGGAGGAAGTAAAATTCCTGTAATTAAAGCAGTTAGAGCAATCACTGGTTTAGGATTAAAAGAAGCTAAAGCATTAGTTGATGGAGCTCCAACTCCAGTCAAAGAAAACATCAAACCTGAAGAAGCTGAAGAAATCAAAGCACAATTAGAAGAAGCAGGAGCTTCAGTAACTGTTAAATAATTTTCGACAATTAAATTAACCTGAGTTTAGGCTCAGGTTTTTGCCTATTTATTGAAAGGTGTGATTCATATATGCCACACTACTTTTCAGAAGACAATAATACACTAAAAAGCAATCCGAAAGAGATTGCTTTTCGTGTAAATGGCATTGATTTAAAAATGATGACAGATAACGGTGTCTTTGCAAAAGATGGCTTTGATAGGGGAACTAAGGTTCTTTTAGATTTTGCTGAATTTGATGAGAACATGGAATCTGTTTTAGATTTGGGATGTGGATATGGGGTTATTGGTGTTTATCTTAGCAAAAAGTATGACGTTTTTGTTGATATGATCGATGTTAACAAAAGGGCCATCGAATTAGCGAATGAAAATGTCCTTAAAAATAACGCTAAAGGGAATAGTTTTTATAGTGAAGGCTATAGTGAAATAAATAAGAAGTACGATTGTATTATTACTAATCCACCAATCAGAGTTGGTAAAAAAGTGATGTATCAATTATTGGATGATGCAAAGAATTATTTATGTGATGAGGGTCGTTTATTACTTGTGATTAATAAAAAACATGGAGCTTTGAGTGCAATCAAGCATTTGAAGGAAATTTACTCTTTTGTGGACATTTTAGGCAAAGATAAAGGTTTTCATGTCGTTTTATGCAAAAAGTGATTGACGAATTGACACTTATGTGGTAATATATTAAATTGCCAAAAGATGCGCTTTTTTGCGCATATTCTACTTTTTCAACAATAAAAATGGGGTGAAGTTTGTGAGTTATAAACTAGTCAAATATGGTAGAAAACGTGAACGTAGAAATTACTCGAGAGTAAAGTCGAACGTAGCTTTACCGGACTTAATCAAAGTTCAAACTGAATCATTCAAATGGTTCATAGACAAAGGACTTGGAGAGTTATTCGAAGATATCTCGCCAATTCAAAACTTTACAGAGAATATTGAACTGTATTTTGAAGATTATGAATTTAGTGATGCCAAATATGATATTAGTGAATCTAAAATCAAAGACATGACTTATTCAAGACCTTTACGTGTAAATGTGAAATTAGTAAACAAAGATACCGGAGAAATCAAACAACAAAGAATCTTTATGGGTGATTTCCCAATGATGACACCAACTGGTTCATTCATTGTAAACGGATCTGAACGTGTTATTGTTTCTCAGATTGTACGTAGTGCGGGTGTGTTCTTTAGTGAAAACATTGATAAGAAGACACTAAAAAGTAAGTATTTAGGACAAGTTATCCCAACTCGTGGAGCTTGGCTTGAGTATGAAATGGGTTCTAAAAACATTTTATATGTTAAATTAGACCGTAGTAAAAAAATTCCTCTAACAACTCTATTAAGAGCGTTAGGTTTTTCAGGTTCTGAACAAATCGTTGAAATGTATGGTGAAAGTGAAGAGTTATCACTTACACTTGCAAAAGACATTACGAAGAACTCTGAAGAGGCAATTAAAGAAGTATATTCTAAATTGCGTCAAGGTGAAACTGCAACTGTAGACGGTGCAAAATCATTCTTAATCAGTCGTTTATTTGATAGTAAACGTTATGATTTAGCTGAAGTTGGACGTTACAAAGTAAATAAAAAGTTAGATGTATTAAATCGTGTATTTAATAAAAAACTAGCTTATGACTTAGTAGACCCTGAAACAGGTGAAGTTATTGTAGAAGAGAATACAATAATCGATCGTGATGTAATTGATACACTAAAAGAATATCGCCACTTATATACACAAACTGTACCTGGTGTTGGAGCATATGACCTAGAGTATGATTTCGCTGTAGAACTTGGTGTGTTTAGAAGTGTTGAAGTTGCTGAAAATAGTTTATTTGAATTCATGAGTGATACTGATTTGTTAGAACAAATTAGAACTCAAGAGTTTGAAGATGCAGATACATACTATAACAATTACTTAGAATACTTAGGTAAAACTGAAAAAATGTTAACTGAAGAACTAGGTAAAGAATATGTTAAAGAAGTAAAAACTGCATTTGAAGAAGTTTTAGATAATGAAAATATCTACTTCGAACTTGCTGAAATTCAAGTTTTAGAAGTATTACAAAAAAATGCCCAAGACGAAGAAGTTGTTGTTAAAGTAATTGGGAATAATAGTTTCGAAGATGCAGTACATATTGTACCGTCTGATATCCTAGCTAGTATTTCATATTACCTAAACTTATTTGATCGTGTTGGATCATTAGATGACATCGACCATTTAGGAAACAGACGTTTAAGATTAATCGGTGAATTACTGAAAAATCAATTCCGTATCGGTTTAACTAAAATGGAGAAAAATGTTAAAGATAGAATGTCAACAAAAGAACCTGATGAAATTACACCACAAAAGTTAATTAACATTCGTCCATTAACATCATCTTTAAAAGAATTCTTCGGTTCATCTCAATTATCTCAATTTATGGCTCAAACAAATCCATTGGATGAGATTACACATAAAAGACGTATTAGTGCCCTGGGACCTGGTGGGTTAACTCGTGACCGTGCTGGATTCGAAGTACGTGACGTTCACCACTCTCATTATGGACGTATTTGTCCGATTGAAACTCCTGAGGGACAAAATATCGGATTAATTAACAGTTTAGCTAGTTACGTTAAGGTAAATAAATATGGATTTATGGAAACACCGTATTTAAAAGTTGAACAAAAAGAAGATGGAACAGCAATTATGACTAGTGAAATCGTATATCTATCTGCTGATGAAGAAGAAAGATTTACAATTGCACAAGGGAATACTGTTGTTGATGATGAAGATAGAATCGTTCATCATCAAGTAGTAGCTCGTCATCAAGGTGAAACAAAAATGTTCCCTCGTGAAACGTTAGAATTAATGGACGTATCACCAAAACAGATTGTTTCAATCTCGACTGCTTGTATTCCATTCTTAGAGCATGATGATGCAAACCGTGCATTAATGGGTGCCAACATGCAACGACAAGCAATTCCACTATTGATTCCTGAAGCACCTTACGTTGGTACAGGTATTGAGTTTAAAGCTGCACACGATTCAGGTAGTGCACTCGTTTCTACTCATGCAGGTACAGTTGAATGGGCTGACGCTCAATCAATTAAAATTCGTCGTGAAGATGGAACATTAGATGTATATAATTTATACAAATTCCAACGTTCAAACCAAGGAACTTGTATTAACCAAAAACCAATTGTAAGAATTGGTGACTACGTTGAAGCTAGCGAAACAATCACTGATGGTCCTTCAATGGACGCTGGTGAAATGGCATTAGGACGTAACGTTGTAGTAGGATTCATGACATGGAATGGATACAACTATGAGGATGCGATCATCATGTCTGAACGTTTGGTTAAAGAAGACGTATATACTTCAATCCATTTAGAAAAACATGAGTTAGAAGCTCGTGATACTAAATTAGGTAAAGAAGAAATCACAAGAGAAATCCCTCATGTTTCTGATGAAGGAAGAAGATACTTAGATGAAAAAGGTATTATTATTCCAGGAGCAGAAGTATTTGAAGGAGATATCTTAGTTGGTAAAGTTACTCCAAAAGGTGTTACAGATCCAACTCCAGAAGACAAATTATTATTAGCTATCTTCGGTGAGAAATCACGTGAAGTTAGAGATACGTCACTTAAAGTACCACATGGTGGTGGAGGTATTGTACAATCAGTTAAATACTTCTCAAGAGCTAACGGTGATGAGTTATCTCCAGGTGTTAACGAAGTTGTGCGTATTTATATCGTTCAAAAACGTAAAATTAACGAAGGAGATAAAATGGCAGGTCGTCATGGTAATAAAGGGGTTATCTCAAAAATATTACCAATCGAAGATATGCCTTACATGGCTGATGGAACACCAATCGATATCATGCTTAACCCACTAGGGGTACCTTCTCGTATGAATATCGGACAGGTACTAGAAATTCACTTAGGAATGGCTGCTAAACGTTTAGGATTACATGTTGCTACTCCAGTATTTGATGGTGTTAAGAACTCAGATTTACAAGCAATCATGGAAGAAGCTGGAATGGCTCCTGATGGTAAACAAACATTGTATTCTGGACAAACTGGTGAAAAATTCGATAACAGAATTTCAGTTGGTGTTATGTATATGATCAAACTAGACCACATGGTTGATGATAAATTACATGCTCGTAGTGTTGGACCTTACACATTAGTAACACAACAACCTATGGGGGGTAAAGCTCAAAATGGTGGACAACGTTTCGGAGAGATGGAAGTATGGGCACTTGAAGCATATGGTGCTGCTTACGCATTACAAGAGATGTTAACTGTTAAGTCTGATGATATTATTGGACGTAATAAAGTGTTTAGAGCCATTGTTGATGGTAAATCAATCCCAGCTCCAAGCTTACCAGAATCATTTAGAGTATTAACAAGAGAATTACAATCACTTGGTATTTATGTTGAGTTAATCAACAGAGAAACTGGTGTTAATGAAGCGAATAAAAGTTTAGTAAACGAAGATGGAGAAGACTATATTACAAAATATGGATTCCAGTCTTAGAAAGTAGGGTGATTTTATGAGTCAGAGATTTTCACATTATAAAATTAGAATAGCAAGTCCGGAAGAAATTCGTGGATGGTCGTTTGGTGAAGTTAAGAAACACGAAACAATCAATTACCGTACTTTGAAACCTGAAAAAGACGGATTATTTTGCGAAGTTATCTTCGGACCAACAAAGGACTACCAATGTGCTTGTTCTAACAAGTCAAAACGTAGTAGCCATACTGGGAAAAAATGTCCAGTATGTGGTGTAGAAATTACAGAAAGTAAAGTACGTCGTGAACGTATGGGTCATATCGAGTTAGCAGCTCCGGTTGTTCATTCTTGGTATTTAAGAAACTCACCTTCAAGATTAGCTACATTATTAGATATTAAAGCAAAAGATTTAGAAGAAGTGGTATATCTTGCTTCTTATATCGTAGTAGAGCCTGGAGATACAGACTTGCAATACAAACAAATCTTGAGTGAAGCTGAGTACTCTATGAAATATATGGAGTATGGAAGCAGATTTAGAGCGTTAAGTGGAGCTGAAGCAGTAAAAGTAATGCTTAAAAAATTAGATTTAACAAGAGAATCTTTAGTTTTAAGAAAAAATTTACCAACTGCATCAAAACAAAAACGTGAAAAAATTATAAAAAGATTAGAAGTTGTCGAAGCGTTCTTGAAATCAGATAATAAACCAGAATGGATGGTACTAGATGTACTTCCTGTAATTCCACCTGAATTACGTCCAATGGTTCAATTAGATGGTGGACGATTCGCAACAACTGACTTAAATGATTTATACAGAAGAATCTTAAACAGAAACAACCGTTTGAAACGTCAATTTGAACAAAATGCTCCACACTTAATTACGAAAAATGAAAAACGTATGTTACAAGAGGCTGTTGATGCATTGATTGACAACTCTAAACGTGGTAGAAAAGTAGTAGTTGAGAAAAACAGACCACTAAAATCTTTATCAGATTTATTACGTGGGAAACAAGGTCGTTTCCGTCAAAACTTACTTGGTAAACGTGTTGATTACTCAGGACGTTCAGTTATCGTAGTAGGTCCAGACCTGGAAATGTATCAATGTGGACTACCAAAAGAAATGGCTGTAAACCTATTCAAACCATTCGTTATTAAAGAATTAATTGAACGAGAAATCGCTTCAAATATTAAATCTGCAAAACGTATTGTTGAATTATTACAAGACGAGAGAATCTGGGATGTATTAGAAGAAGTAATTCGTGAACACCCAGTGTTATTAAACCGTGCACCTACTCTTCATAGATTAGGGATCCAAGCATTTGAGCCAAAATTAGTAGAAGGTAAAGCAATTCGTCTTCATCCTCTAGTAACAACAGCGTTCAATGCCGATTTCGATGGGGACCAAATGGCTGTCCATTTACCTTTATCAGAAGAAGCACAAGCTGAAGCTAGAGTATTAATGTTAGCTTCAAACAACATCTTGAACCCTAAAGATGGAAAACCAATCGTTACTCCTTCTCAGGATATGGTACTAGGAAACTATTATCTAACTATGGAAGATCCAGAAGCAGTTGGTGAAGGTAGTGTATATGGTAAAGTGGATGAAGTAACACTTGCTTACGAAAACAAACTAATTACATTACATACAAGAATTGCGATTAAAGCTACGGCTTTAGGAGATGCACCTTTAACAGAAGAACAAAGAGATGGATATTTAATTACTACATATGGTAAATTATACTTCAACAGTATCTTACCAAAAGAGTTTGCTTACTTAAATGAGCCAACACTTACAAACTTGCAAAAACAAAAAAATCCTGAAACTGGAGAAGAAAGATATATTACTCCAGCACAATACTTCGTACCTAAAGGAACAAACATTCGCGAGCATATCAAAGCGCAACCTCTTGTTTCTCCATTCAAAAAAGGATTCTTATCACAAATTATTTCTGAAGTATTCAATGTATTTAAAATCAATGAAACTTCAAAAATGTTAGATAAACTTAAAAACTTAGGATTCAAGTTCTCTACACAAGCAGGTATTACTGTAAGTGCTAGTGATGTTCAAGTATACTCAAGAAAAACAGAAGAAGTTACAGCTACACAGGAAATCGTAGATAAACTTTCTCAACAATATCAAATGGGTCTACTTACTGATTATGAAAGATATAAATTAGTAATCAAAGAATGGGCAGAAGTTAAAACAAGAATCCAAAAAGGATTAATGAAAGAATTGAAAAGCGATAACCACATCTTCATGATGAGTGATTCTGGAGCACGTGGTAACGCATCAAACTTTACGCAGTTAGCCGGTATCCGTGGATCAATGGCCAACACAAAACGTGAAGCATTAAATACAGCTTACAACATCAAAGCCGGAATTAAATCAACAATTGAGTTACCGGTAAAATCTTCATTTATTGAAGGTTTAACGATGTCAGAGTTCTTCATCAGTACACATGGTGCTCGTAAAGGTTCTACCGATACAGCCTTAAAAACAGCCGATTCAGGTTACTTAACAAGACGTCTTGTAGATGTATCTCAAGATTTAGTAATCACAGAAGAAGATTGTCATACTGATAACGGAACTTTAGTAAAAGAAATCGTACATAATGATGGAAAAGAAATTGTTCCATTCAGAGACCGTTTAATTGGACGTTATTCAGCAGAGAGTGCAGTGCACCCTGAAACTGGAGAAGTTCTTGTTGAGAAAAATGGTTATATTACAGAAGAAGTTGCAAAACACATTATCGACGCTGGAATCACAGAACTTAGAATTAGAACAATTTTAACTTGTGACTCTAAACGTGGTGTATGTAAAAAATGTTACGGACAAAACTTATCAACTGGTAACAAAGTTGAAGTTGGAGAATCTATTGGTACAATCGCCGCACAATCAATTGGTGAACCTGGTACACAGTTAACAATGCGTACATTCCATACTGGTGGGGTAGCCGGTGCCGATATTACCCAAGGTCTTCCTCGTATCCAAGAATTATTTGAAGCTCGTACTCCGAAAGGAAAAGCTGTAATCAGTGAAATCGACGGAACAGTATCTGATATTGAAATCGTTGAAGAACGTTATAAAGTTACAGTAGAAAACGGACTTGAAAGTCATGTATACGAAACAAACAGTGGTGTAACATTACAAGTTGAAGAAGGACAAGATGTGAAAGCAGGAGAACAAATAACTGACGGATCTATTGACCCTAAACAACTTCTAAAAGCAACAGATGCTGAAACTACACAACAATATATCTTAAAAGAAGTTCAAAAAGTATACCGTGCTCAAGGTATTGAAATCTCAGATAAACATATTGAAGTAATCATCCACCAAATGATGAAGAAAATCAATATTATCTTAGAAGGAGATACAAAATTATTACCTGGTGCACAAGTATCAATTAGAGAATTTAAAGAAGCAAACGATGAAGCCTTAAAAGCTCGTAAACGTCCATCAGTTGGTCGTCCAGCTCTATTAGGTATCACACGTGCCTCATTAAGAAGTGAATCATTCTTAAGTGCTGCGTCATTCCAGGAAACTACTCGTGTCCTTACAGATGCTGCTATCCGTGGTAAAGTGGATCCACTTGTTGGTTTAAAAGAGAATGTTATTATCGGTGGATTAATCCCTGCTGGTACAGGTATCTTAAATGATACAAAGTTCGAATATGAAAAACCACAAATGGAAGATGATGAAGATGAACTAATCCCATTAGATGAATCTCCTGAAGAAAATCCATTTACATTAGATGATTATCAATTCTAATAACGAAAAGCTACCTACGGGTAGCTTTTTTTTGATATATGTACTAAATATGTTAAAATAGAAAAAGAAAGAGGTGGTAATAGTGAAGAAACTAATAAATAATTATATGAAACTAATCGTTATTACAACTTTTTTTGCGCTTTTATTTAGAGAATACAGCATTGTTACAGGAAGCATCAAAACGTTAGTAATTAATGTCGATTTATTACTTGTGAATACTTTTATATTAGTAATAATTACAACACTTATAACAGCCATTGAACTATTAGAAGTAATCGAACTACTGAGTTGGAAATGGATTGCTATAAAAACCACAATTAGGATTGAGTCAAAACAAATAGCAGAATATCTATGTGGTTTACAAAGTAGTATACCCAATACTATTACTTTTAAAGAATTATGTATATACAGGTGTTAAAAACTCTTGATTATAGAAATAGAAAATAAAATCAAGAGAGGGAAAAATGAAAATAATAGAGAAAATTGAAAAGAATTTAATTCAAATAAACGAGCATAAAAAGAATCAAAATTTTGTCTTTCATAAGAAACCATATTTATTAGGATATCTCATATCATTTGTTACAATGGGGTTAATATTTTATTACCTTTATCCGGAGCAACTTTATCTACCTAGTGTCTCATATGTGACTCTATCAACAATCTTTTTGTTTACAGTATCACACCTAGTAGGGACATATATAGTTGATTTACAGTTTCAAGCGTCTAGTAACATAAAATATAACTCAAAATATGTTTTGTTGGAGGAACTCCTTATAACACTAACGCCAAATATACTAATCGCATATTTTGTCTATCAATCAACCTTTAAACGACTTGTAGGGACGATTGATATTACAGTATTAGGACTACTAGGAATTATCAGTTTGGGATTACTTGTTGCATATATCTACAAAATAGCTAAAAGAAGTGTAAGTACTATCGCTATGATAGAAAGAATTATTCTTACTACACTCTTTGTTCAAGTATTGTTTTATCTCGCACCGAATGTCTTAATACTAGACACTTTAAAATTCATCATAATAGTGTTACTTATAGTACATACACTTAAGTTTTTCTTTAAACACAAACAGATTAGAAACCAAAAGAGATATAATTGGGTTAAGGGAAGTGTCTTGGTACTTACAGTAATATTAACTTCTGTAAATCTAATGTTTACACCATTAATATTTTGGACAAAACCAATTGTAGATTCTACCATTCAAATTGATTCAAACAGTTTAACAAATAACTACAAAGAGCAAATGATAATTCATGGTGATTATATATATCTACATAGTCTTGGGTATGATTCTCTTGAAGATGTTGAGAAAGACTATATATCAATCTTTGATCTTGATGGAAAAGAGAAAGCAGTTCATTCATTCACAAGTGACGAAACCACTATGTTCCTTTTTGATGATCAAGTGCGTATTGTCGTAAAAATGGGAGATGTGATTCAACAGTATAATCTAGCTGATGGAATAAATATAAGTAATAATAGTTACTCGGGTATTTGTGAAGAAGATGAAACACAGTTGCGTTTGGAAATTGATTATGAGTTATCTTATGTTACTGATATCTGTTTACAAGATACTTTCACTGATGTCGTATTCCGTGATCAAACGAGTGTTGTCTTAGTAAATGAAGACAATGATGTTTTTACAGTTTCTAGTGATTTTATATCCTTATATGATAATCAATATAGATATTCTAATAACTCCGTATTGGTTACCGAAAACAACAAACTAGAAATCTTTAGTTATATGGCACTTAATACAAATAGTGATAACTCGGTATTTTTTGATAATTCAATCGAATTAAATGGATCTAGCACATTAACTCTAAATGATGAGTTGATGTCAAAAGTGTTTTATGATTACAAATCTAGCGAAATATACGATTTTTATGTGGACGATAATTATTTTTATCTAGTTACTGGAGCTGATATCCAAGAAATGAAGTATTTATCTGTATATGACTTAGAAGGTAATTTCATATCATCACTTGGGTTTGAATCTATGGTATACACATTTTATGAGGAAAATATATATTTCTTATCAGATCAACCGGATCGATTTGAGGTATATAAGATCAACCCATTAAATTCAAGTGAACCAGCATTAGTACAAGGATTTGTTTTAATGGAAGATCTTTATGTTACTTCTTCAGGTATAGGGATGCCGTATAGCTATAATGGCACCTACCAGTCATCTTACATATACGCTTTAATCGTTGTATCGGTGTTATTTGTAATTCCACCGATAAGAATCAAACACCAATAATGAAATTAAGCTACCTGCTTCTGTGGGTAGCTTTTTAATAGTGTAATAGTGTATCTTATGAAAGACTGTTAATAAATCTATTATTCTATGATAAAATGTATATGGTGATGACATGAAAATCAAATACAAAGGACCAAAAGAAGATATTGAGCAAATATCGAAAGATTTTAAAGAAGGCAAACTAGAGTTTGTCTTATTTGGTGAAGAGTATGAACTGAAAAAAGTGAACAATAAAATTGAAACAATTATTGGTGAAATTAATGGGGATTATGTCATTATAAACTACAAAGATATTATCTTTATAGAGAGTTATGCTCATGAGATTTTATGTCATTCTATAGATGGCATCTATAATATCAAAGAGAAACTATATGAAGTTGAAGGAATGTTTAGAGAGTTTGGTTTTATAAGAATCCATAAGTCTTACGTGATTAACAAAAACCAAATTAAACGGATTATACCTGAATTTAACAGAAAATTTAAGCTGATTTTAAACAATGATAAAACAGTAGAAGTATCAAGAAGATACTTTGTTGAATTTAAAGAAGCTATAGGAATGAAGGTGTAAATATGAAGAATTATTATAAAGTATTATTGGTGTTTGTATTCGTATTAGCACTTAGTTCTTGTTCAAAGAGTATTGACGAACAAGTAGTAATTAATAACCCTACTCCTCAAGAATTAGAAATGGATTATTATTGGAATCCTAGTTATTATGGAAGTAACGAGTTCTATGAAGAAGAAATTCTAGATTTCTCCAACAGTTCTTTGTCATTTGAATTGTTTTATTTAGTGAAAAGTCATAGTGAAGATTATTATTATTTTGATGATGTAACTAGCTACTCATATACGTTTGAACTAGTATCATCAAAACAAACAAATATCACATTCACATGTGAAAGTGATATATACGATATGACTATAAACCCAGATGGCACATTAACATATATAAGATCCCTACCATTGTCTGCTTTTGTAGATGATTGTAAATACAACGACCAAGTAGATGTCTTAATCACAGAAGAAGATGAAGTTGTATATCATTCTTCATTCCAGTTTGAACCAAACATAGATTTTAATGTTAATACACTAAGTGTTTATGAATCAATATCATATGATTATACGAATTTCTTATATATTTTCATTGTTGGGATTGTCTTATTGTTTACATTAATCATGGGGTACCGTGTTTACTACAATTATCGAATCAATAAACAACTACTGAATTCGAACAAAAAAACATTCTATCTTGCTGATATTTGGATTGTCTTTGTTCTAAGTACAATCGTTGTAGTTATTCTAATTTTTTCGACAATCTTTATATCAAAAAACAATTATGACGAACATAACTTTGAACAAGTATCGGCATCATTCCTAGACTACAGATATTTAATGATAGATATGGATGAGTATGAAATTCCTCAGTTTACAGTCTATGTTAACGGAGATGGAGAAGTTAGTACCTTAGGAGAACCAAACGCTGAAGTAACGAAAGAAGTCTTTACATCGGTATCTGAGGATATGAGAGATAGTCTTGATACGATTATTAATGAACTGAATACTGATTTTGTTACAAATGTGAACTCGTATAATGATTATTATATTGAGGAAGTTGAAAATGAGTCTGTAACCTTTAAGGTCGTTGACGATGATGAGATATTCTTAATTCATTTTACAATAAACAACTCAGGAAATGTTGAATCTATAATAGTGACAAACGAAGACAACCAAATCTTTACAGCTGTCGACCCATACAACCTAGCTGTAAGATGTGGATTAATAATGGATGAAATAGAAACTCTAATAAGCGAATAAGACCTAATTCATTAGGTCTTTTCATTTTCATCTTGTCAAAATCTATTATATTTATTATAATATTCTTATGCCACTTTAGCTCAGTCGGTAGAGCAATGCCATGGTAAGGCAGAGGTCGTAGGTTCAATTCCTATAAGTGGCACCATAAATATTCTAGTACTTCAATTTTTGCTTTGAATTAGGTCTTGTGGGAAACTAGTAATGGTTTATTCTGGGTTAGAGTTAAGAAAGGTTTGTGCTACGTTTATGAAAAAATTGCTTTTGTCATTTATAATAGTAATGGTTGCATTGTCTGGAATTAGTGGTAGTTACTACATTCCTTGGGAACTCATTCTTGATACTTATGGGGAAGAAACCACACATACGATCCGTATTGTTTATAATGTTGTTGCAAGTGTATCTTTGATTGCTTTTATCTTTATTATTAGAAGTATTACAAAGGTAAGGAAGAGTGATTTAGAACCTGAAAGAGTTTATGTAGAAAATAGTAATAATTATATTGAATAATACCTTGATTTAGGGTATTATTTTTTTTGTAAAAAAGATATTTCAAAAAGTTTTACAAAATTATTGACACACCTGCATAGGTGGTATATAATAACTATGCGTTTTATATGGAAATACAGCAGGGTTTATTCAATTAAGCCCTAGTTTTTATGAAAAATGTGAACCACCTGGATGCGTGGAACAAGAATGAGAGGAGGAAACAATTTCTATGCCTACTATTAATCAGTTAGTAAGAAAAGGAAGAACTAGTAAAGTTAAAAAGTCAAAATCACCAAGTTTAAGTGTTGGATTTAACTCACTTAAAAATGTACAAACAAGTAAACCTAGTCCACAAAAACGTGGAGTATGTACTCGTGTTGCGACAATGACACCTCGTAAACCTAACTCGGCGTTACGTAAATTCGCTCGTGTTAGATTATCAAATGGACTTGAAGTAACAGCATATATCCCTGGTGAAGGACATAAGTTACAAGAACACAGCGTTGTATTAATTCGCGGTGGACGTGTAAAAGACTTAGCTGGGGTACGTTATCATATCGTACGTGGTACATTAGATACTACGGGAGTTGAGAATCGTAAACAAGGTCGTTCTAAATACGGAACGAAAAAAGCATAATTTTTAATTAAAGTTTGAAAGGAGGAAAAGATTATGCCTCGTAAAGGTCACATAGCTAAAAGAGATGTTTTACCTGATCCACTTTATAACTCGAAGTTAGTTACAAAGTTAATCAATAGCATCATGTTAGATGGTAAAAAAGGAACTGCTCAAAAGATTTTATATGGAGCGTTCAAACGTGTTGAAGAAATGTCAGATAATTCACCTATTGAAGTCTTCGAAGAAGCTTTAAATAATATTATGCCTACATTTGAAGTTAAATCAAGAAGAATTGGTGGACAAAACTATCAGGTACCAGTAGAAGTGAGAGACGAAAGACGTTATACACTTGGGTTAAGATGGTTAACATTATATGCAAGATTAAGAAATGAAAAAACAATGGAAGAAAGATTAGCGAAAGAGATTGTTGATGCTGCAAATGGTATTGGAGCTTCTGTTAAGAAGAAAGAAGATACACATAGAATGGCTGAAGCTAATAAAGCATTCGCTCACTATCGTTGGTAGAAAGAAAGGAAATGTATTATGGCTCGTGAGTATAGTTTAAAAATGACTCGTAACATTGGGATCATGGCACATATCGATGCTGGAAAAACAACAGCTACTGAACGTATTTTATTCCACACAGGTAGAATTCATAAAATTGGTGAAACACATGATGGTGCTTCACAAATGGACTGGATGGAACAAGAACAAGAACGTGGAATTACAATTACTTCAGCTGCAACTACCGCACATTGGGAAGGTCACCGTGTTAATATTATTGACACACCTGGCCATGTAGACTTCACTGTTGAAGTTTCAAGATCTCTACGTGTATTAGATGGAAGCGTTGCGTTATTAGATGCGCAAGCTGGTGTTGAACCTCAAACTGAAACAGTTTGGCGACAAGCAAATGATTATAAAGTACCTAGAATCGTATTTGCTAACAAAATGGATAAAATTGGTGCAGATTTTGAATTTAGTGTTCAAACATTAGAAGACCGTTTAGGTGCTAATGCTGCTGCAATTCAATGGCCTATTGGTAGCGAAAATGATTTTGATGGAATTATTGATTTAGTAGGAATGAAAGCTTGGCACTTCGATGGAAATGCTGATGAAATTGCTACTGAAATTGCAATTCCTGAATATTTAGTAGAAACTGCAGAAGAAAAACGTATCGAATTAATCGAAAAAGTTGCAGATTTAGATGAAGATCTAATGATGTTATACTTAGAAGGTGAAGATATCGATGCTGAAACATTACGTACAGCTGTACGTAATGCAACTCTATCTGTAGAATTCTTCCCAGTATTATGTGGTTCTGCATTTAAAAATAAAGGTGTTAAACTTTTATTAGATGCAGTATTAAAATATTTACCTTCTCCACTAGATGTAGAGGATGTAAAAGGAACAAATAAAAAAGGTGAAGACGTTATATTACCTGCTCAAGACGAAGGACAATTCGCAGCTTTGGCATTTAAAGTAATGACAGATCCATTCGTTGGGAAATTAACATTCTTCCGCGTTTACTCAGGTAAATTAGCAAAAGGATCATATGTTAGAAACGCAACGAAAGATGTAAAAGAGAGAGTTGGACGTATTTTACAAATGCATGCCAACAGTCGTGAAGAAATCGATATGGTATACGCTGGAGATATCGCAGCAGCAGTAGGACTTAAGAATACTACTACTGGAGATACTCTGTGTACTGATAAGACTCACGTAATCTTAGAAAAAATGGTTTTCCCTGAACCAGTTATCCGTGTTGCTGTTGAACCAAATTCAAGAGCAGATCAAGATAAAATGGGAATCGCACTTCAGAAACTTGCTGAAGAAGATCCTACATTTAGAACTTACACAGATGAAGATACAGGACAAACAATCATCGCTGGTATGGGTGAATTACACTTAGATATCATCGTTGATCGTATGAAACGTGAATTCAAAGTTGCTGCAAATGTTGGAGCTCCACAGGTATCTTACCGTGAAACTATTACAACTGAAGCAGAAGTTGAAGGAAAATTCGTACGACAATCTGGGGGACGTGGACAATACGGACACGTATGGATCAGATTTGAACCAAACCCAGGTAAAGGATTCGAATTCGTTGACAAAATTGTTGGTGGAGTTGTACCTCGTGAATACATTCCAGTTGTTGGAAAAGGTTTAGGAGATGCATTAAGTACTGGTATCTTAGCAGGATATCCATTAATCGATTTAAAAGCTACACTATTCGACGGATCTTATCATGACGTTGACTCGAATGAAATGGCATTTAAAGTTGCTGCTGGAATGGCTTTGAAAAAAGCGAAAGAAGCATGTAAAGCAATCTTACTTGAACCAATCATGACAGTAGACGTAATCATTCCTGATGAATATTTAGGAAATGTAATTGGAGACGTTACTTCTCGTCGTGGTAGAATCGAAGGACAATCACAACGTGGTAATGCTCAACAAGTAAAATGTAAAGTACCGCTAGCGGAAATGTTTGGGTATGCAACATCTCTTAGATCTAACACACAAGGTCGCGGTAACTACGTAATGCAATTCTCGCATTATGAAGCCTGCCCTAAGTCAATTGCCGAAGAAGTTATTAAACGTCGTACAGGTAATTAACAAAAACTTGCATTATGTTAAATAATGCGATAAAATATTAACGGAAAAATAATAAAAAAAACTATAGGTAAAATTTTAAGGAGGAAAACTTAATGGCTAAAGAAAAATTCGTCCGTAATAAACCTCATATGAATATTGGGACAATCGGACATGTAGACCATGGTAAAACTACATTAACAGCTGCAATCGCAACTGTATTAGCAAAAAACGGAGTTGGAGATACTAAAGCGCAAGATTACGCTTCAATCGATGCTGCTCCAGAAGAAAGAGAAAGAGGAATCACAATCAACACTGCACATATCGAGTATGAAACAGAAGCTCGTCACTATGCACATGTTGACTGCCCAGGTCATGCTGACTACGTTAAAAACATGATCACTGGTGCTGCACAAATGGATGGTGGAATCTTAGTAGTATCTGCTGCAGATGGTGCAATGCCTCAAACACGTGAACACATTTTATTAGCACGCCAAGTTGGTGTACCTAAATTAATCGTATTCATGAATAAAACTGACCAAGTTGATGATGAAGAATTATTAGAATTAGTAGAAATGGAAATTCGTGAATTATTAGACGAATATGAATTCCCTGGGGATGACATTCCTGTAATTCAAGGTTCAGCATTATTAGCATTACAAGAAAAACCAGAACACGAAGCAAAAATTATGGAATTAATGCAAGCTGTTGATGATTATTTCGAAGATCCAGTTCGTGAAACTGATAAACCATTCATGATGCCTGTTGAAGATGTATTCTCAATCACAGGACGTGGTACTGTAGCTACTGGTAGAGTAGATCGTGGTACTATCAAAGTTGGAGATCCAGTTGAAATTATTGGTATCAAAGAAACTACTAACTCAATTGTAACTGGTGTTGAAATGTTCCGTAAATTATTAGATCAAGCAGAAGCTGGAGATAATATCGGTGCATTATTACGTGGTGTGTCAAGAGAAGACATCCAACGTGGACAAGTATTAGCAAAACCAAAATCAGTTACTCCTCATACAAGATTTGAAGCTCAAGTTTATGTATTATCAAAAGAGGAAGGTGGACGTCATACTCCATTCTTCAGTAACTATCGTCCTCAATTCTACTTCCGTACTACTGACGTTACTGGTGTTATTGAATTACCAGCAGGTGTTGAAATGGTAATGCCTGGAGACGACGTAACTATGATCGTAGATTTAATTCATCCAATCGCGTTAGAGCAAGGTACTAAATTCTCTATCCGTGAAGGTGGACGTACTGTAGGTGCAGGTAACGTTTCTAAAATTATTAAATAATAATTTTAACATTACAATTTAAAGAGACTTCGGTCTCTTTTTTTTGTTTTACTTTTTTTCATTCTTTTTACACAAAAATACGACATATCTTTGTTATAATAAGGACTAGGTGATAAATATGTTAATTGATACACATGTACATTTGAATTCAGATAAGCTATATCAGGACTTAGAAAATGTAATAAAAAGAGCATTAGACAACGATGTCAAAGAGATGATTGTCGTTGGTTTTGATCATAAAACAAACAAAAGAGCAATTGAAATCGCGGAAAAATATCCGTTTATTTATGCGAGCGTTGGATATCATCCAACCGAAGCAAAAGATATTAGAGATAATGATTTTGCTTTATTAGAAGAACAATTAAAACATCCTAAGGTTGTTGGTGTTGGAGAATGTGGGTTAGATTTTTATTGGGATAAAGAGCACACCAATGAGCAAATTAAAGTGTTCAAGAAGCAAATTGATTTGAGCTTAGAACTAAATAAACCATTAATTATTCATATGAGAGAGGCATCTGAGGCCACTTATAATGTGTTGAGTGATTACGATAATCTAAAGGGAATAATGCACTGTTATAGTGGAAGCGCAGAGATGGCCCCACTATTTATTGAACTCGGATTACATATCAGTTTAGGAGGTCCTGTAACGTTTAAAAATGGACATAAACCGAAAAAAGTAGCTGAGACAGTTGATCTAGATTACTTGTTAGTAGAGACGGATAGTCCTTATTTATCTCCTCATCCTTTTAGAGGTAAAACTAACGAACCAGCACGTGTAAAATTAGTTGCTGAGGAAATTGCGAGATTAAGAAATATGACATATAAGCAAATAGCAGACATTACAACAAGGAATGCACATAAGCTATTTAATATATAGGAGGTAACAAAGATGAGAAAATTCGTTTTAGCAATAACATTAGTATTTGGTGTTATATTAATGAGTGGGTGTGATTTATTAGTCGATGAAGGAGATTCAATTGACACAACATATACGGAAGAAGAATTGAAAGAATTAATTGGGGAATTAATTCCAGAAGTAGAAGCAACAACTTCATATGATTTAATTTCATTTGAAGATGATGTAACAGGAATGATTGCGGAGTCTAGAGGCGCAGTTATTGGAATAATTACCATTACCGATACAGGATATGGTACAGGTTCTGGAGTGATTTACAAAAATGTTGATGATCTATATTACGTTGTTACAAATCATCATGTAGTTGAAGATGGAACGTCATTTACAATTGTATATGAAAAAAATGGAAACCTATATGAAGTGAATAGTTCTAGAGTGGAATTAGTCGGTAGTGATGAAACAACTGATTTAGCAGTACTTACATTTGAGACAACAGTTGATTTTCCAGTTATCGAATTTGCGGATTCATATGATATTGAACTAGGACAGTTTGTTTTCGCGATAGGTAATCCACTAGGGTTTGACTACTATGGTACTGTAACAATGGGAGTGGTTAGTGGATTAACAAGATATGTTTCTGATGAAACAACTGGGTTTAATGCAACGTTACTTCAACATGATGCTGCGATAAATCCTGGTAATAGCGGAGGAGCACTTTTGGATATTAATGGAGATTTGATTGGTATAAACAATTTAAAACTGGTTGAAGAGGACGTATCCAATATTGGGTTTGCTATACCCTCAAATACCGTTGCCAGAATCGTTAAAGATTTGGAAGATGATGGAGAAGTTACAAGACCTTACCTAGGTGTAGTCCTTAGTGATAAATGTGACGAATCAATTGTAGGTGTTTGTGTGAAAATAGAAGAAGGTGGAGCTGCAGAGGCTGCTGGACTTGAAGATTATGATGTTATCATTGGTTTCAAAAACGCAAATGATGAAGCTTATACTAATATCTATAATTTTAATGATTTAAAGGAAGCAATTCTAAATTCAAGTTTTGGTGAATCAATCCAAATTAAGTATTATCGTGATGGTGTTTTAAAAGAAAGTTTGGTTACAGTTTTAGATGTACATCCTGACGATAAATAGATTTTGTTATCGAAAATGAATGATTCAATAAAGCAAATAGCAATATTTGCTTTTTCTCTTGTAAAAAAGTTTAAATTTTAGTACAATAGGTTAGGTTTTAAAGGAGTGATATTATGGGACTAACGGCAGGAATAGTCGGTCTTCCAAATGTTGGTAAATCAACATTATTTAACGCAATAACAAAAGCTGGTGCCTTGGCGGCAAATTACCCGTTTGCGACAATTGATCCAAACGTAGGTGTAGTGGAAGTACCAGATGAAAGATTAAACAAATTAGTAGAAATTGTACATCCTAAAAAAACGATCCCTACAATTTTTGAGTTTACAGATATCGCAGGTATCGTACGTGGAGCATCTAAAGGTGAAGGGCTAGGTAATAAATTCTTATCTCATATTCGTGAAGTAGATGCGATTGTTCAAGTAGTACGTGCTTTTGATGATACGAACGTTACACATGTTGACGGAAGTGTTAATCCCATTCGTGATATCGAAACGATCAACTTAGAACTGATTTTCGCAGATATTGAAGTAATTGAAAAACGATTACCTAAAATCGAGAAAAAAGCTCAGTTAAAGGTTGATAAAGATAGTGTTTATGAGTATGAAATACTAAAAAGATGTCAAGAAGTATTAATGAATAATGAACCTATTCGTACGTTGAAGTTTACAAAAGAAGAAAAACTAGTTATCAAAAATTTTAACTTTTTAACGAACAAACCGATGCTTTATGTTGCGAACATTAGTGAAGATGAAATTGCTGATTTTGGTGATAATGAGTACGTAAAAACAATTAGTGAATTTGCTCATAATGAGGGTAGTGAAGTAGTTGTAATTAGCGCAAAGATCGAGTCGGAATTAAGTGAATTGGATGACGAAGAAAAGATGATGTTTTTAGAAGAATTAGGAGTTACAGAACCTGGTTTAGATAGACTAATCAAACGTAGTTATAGCTTATTAGGGTTAGAAACTTATTTCACAGCTGGAGTTCAAGAAGTAAGAGCTTGGACATTTAAAAAAGGAATGAAAGCTCCACAATGTGCAGGTATCATTCATACTGATTTTGAGAAAGGATTTATTCGTGCAGAGACTATCAAATACGAAGAATTCGTGAAGTATAACGGTGAAAAAGGCTGTAAAGAAAATGGTAAAATGAGTCTTGAAGGAAAAGAATATATCGTTCAAGATGGAGATATCATGCATTTCTTATTTAACGTATAAGACGCTTTGTAAAAAAGCGTCTTTTCTTTTATAATATAGTTGAGGTGATTCGATGAATCTATATGAAGTAAGAGCTTTTCCTAAAACAGATTTTGGTGGAAATATGGCAGGTGTAGTGCTTGCTGCTGATAAAATGAGTGAATTGGAGATGTTAGAAGTAGCTAAGACACTCGGACATAGCGAAACGGCCTTTGTTTCATTATCGCGTGTGGCTGATTTTAAGGTACGCTTTTTCACACCGTTTCATGAAGTAGATTTATGCGGTCATGCAACGATTGCCACATTTAACTTAATGAGAGACTTAAAAGTAATTCCTCTCGGAATGTATACTCAAGAGACTAAAGCGGGGATTCTTAAGATTGATGTTCAAGAAAATTTCGTGTATATGGAACAAGCGAAACCCAAGTTTTTTATGAATGTTGATAAAAAAAGAATTGAACGATGTTTTAAGGGAAGAAACTTTATCAACGATAATTATCCAATTATTATTGGTTCAACAGGATTGAAAGAAATCTTTGTTCCAATAACGGATGTAGAAACATTGAATAATCTAAGATACGATAAGAATGAAATTATTGAGTTATCTATAGAGTATCAAGTGATAGGTATTCATCTATTCGCACCAGGTGACGATTGTGATGCATATTGTAGGAATTTCGCACCGATTGTCGGGATTGATGAAGAAAGTGCTACAGGGACATCTAATGGCGTTTTAGGAGCATATTTTTACAATCGTATTGGGAAACAAGATAAATATGTGTTTCGACAAGGATATTCAATGAATGAACCATCTGAAATAATAGTTAAGGTAAAAGGAAACAAACGTGTAATTGATTCAGTTTGGGTTGGGGGAACAGCAAAGCAAATAAAAAAGCCTGATTGATTTTCAGGCTTTTATAATATCTTCCATGTTTTATTTTTTTCTAACTCATATTTCCCAAAAGTATCTAGGGGAATCACTAGAACAATAATTAGAGTATATAGATTAAACATAAAGAAAGATTCGCTTAAATACATGTATCTATGGTTATCTATCTGTTTGAACTCGGTAATCGTTAAAGTTCCATCTTCATATGTTTTTAAATAGAATTGCTCGAAGTCGTTTCCAACAATTGAAGATGATTTTCCAACGTCAACAAGAGACTCATTGATATAAAATTCACTATCTGTAGGATTTTGACGAACTACATCATTGTATTTTGTATATTTTATTGAATCTTCAGAGTAAGAGTAATTTTTTCCATCTGTATCCCATTTGGTTACGCTCTTTTGCATCTCATCGTTTTCATTGGTGTTTTTTACATACTCCACGTAAGGTGAACCTTCAATATAAGTTCTACTATAAATAATTGAAGTTGTTGTATATTCTCCACCAGTATTGTTGTAAAGAGTAGTGGAATTACTACTAAACGTGCTTGGAGTTATAGTGATAACCGTTCCAAGTTCATCGTACTTTGTTACATGTAGTGGGTCTAGTATATAAGTATACATAGCATCTTGATAGAAATCATAAACTTCGAGATCATCCATTTCTTGTGAGAAGAGTATGTTTTCTTCGTATCCGACAACTTCTTCTACTCTGCTTCGAAATAATGGACCCATATAGTTGTCTAGATTTAGAGTTTTTCTAATGCTTGTCATGAAATTAAGACTAAATATAAACATAATGACAAGGACTACTGTAGCTACTTTAAGAGATTTTATAAGCAAAGCAATTCGATATTTTTTTTGATCTGCAATTTTAATTTGCTCATTAAAGAATTTCGTCTTAACATAGAAAAACGCCACTTCAATCATACCATAAATGATTATCTTGAATACTAAGTTCCAATCTTTAAATACGGTTGCAACAAGTGGGATCACTCCAAAAACCATAATTAACAGTTGAGAAGTCTTGATAAATACATTCATGTAATGATTATCCGACCAAGCATCACTTTTAAAGATGGATAATAGAATAAAACAAGTGATTCCCAGAAGTACTATCATACTTACAAATTCTATTTCAACCAATAGTTTAATATAAAATAGAAAAATAACAAGAATAGAACTAAGTAATATGTTTGCTAAGGTACTAGTGATGAAATATAATGTTTCACCTATATAATGGTCCTTATTGTAGTGATAGGACAACACAGCGGATGAAGCTACAATTAATATTATTATTAAAGTCATAAATAATCTCCCTTATTGTATTTGATGTGTTACTAATTATATCATAGTAAAAAGGAATTGTGAAAATTATTGGTATTTCCATAGATATGTTTTAATTGGTGAGAATAACACAAATATAGTTAAATTTATTCAATAAAATTATCGAAATAATGATATAATAGAAATCGGGTGATATTTATGAGAACAGCTGTAGTAACTGTAGGTAAGGAATTACTAACGGGAAGAACGGTAAATACAAATTTAAGAACAATCGCATTAAAACTAAAATCAATTGGAATCGATGTGAATCGAAGTTACGTAATTGATGATTTAAAGAAAGAATTTAAAAACATATTGGACTTTATGCAAGAAGATTTAATTATTTTTACAGGTGGACTAGGGCCAACAGTAGATGATATTACAAGAGAGACTGTAATTGATTATTTTAAGTTGCCAACATATATGGATCAAGATGTCTTAGATACAATTAAAGCCATGTTTGATAAAGCGGAAGTGGAAATGAAGTCTTCTAATAATAAACAGGCATATTTCCCAGTCGAATCAATCAAACTAGAAAACGGATTAGGAACTGCCCCTGGAGTTTATTTTAAAGTGGGTAAGAAAAGATTGATTTTACTTCCAGGACCACCAAGAGAAATGGTCCCAATGCTTGATCAAGTTATTGAGTTAATCAAAGATGAACTGGATATTAATCTTATTTCTCGTGGATTTAAGTTAGTAGGTACTGGTGAATCTTCAATGGAAAACAATTTACGTGGTTTTTATGGAGTACATCCTAAAGTGAATGTTGCACCATATGCTAACGTTGGAGAAATTAAGTATATATTCACATCGCAAGATACGGACGCACTAGACCGTGCTATGAAAGACTTCTACAATAAATTCAATCAGTTCATTTATGGTGGGCTTGAAGACACATTAGAAGGCGTAGTAATTGAGTTACTAAAAGAGCAAAACAAAGTGATTAGTGTAGCTGAAAGTTGTACTGGAGGTATGCTAGCTAGTAGAATCGTTAATGTATCGGGAAGCAGTCAAGTATTCAAAGAAGGATTTGTTACTTATTCAAATGACGCTAAAATGAAACATCTAGGTGTTTCAGAAGACACTTTAAAAGAAAATGGTGCAGTAAGTCCTGAGGTTGTTAAGCAAATGTGTGATAATCTATATGACAAGTCTGACGCCGATATTACCTTAAGTATCTCAGGTATTGCAGGACCAAACGGTGGTAGCGAAGAAAAACCGGTTGGGCTAGTTTATTTTGGTATCAACCATAAAGGTGAAACTACTGTTTATCGTAAAGTGTTTAATGGTAACAGAGAAATGGTAAGACTTAGAGCTACAATATTTGCGTTAGATTTAGCTAGAAAGGTCTTGCTAGAATGTCAAAAATAATCATTGAAAACAAAATTATTGATGGAATTCCTTTGAACGAGTTCTATATTGATGGAATAAACTGTAAAGGACTAGTATTTGTTCAACATGGATACTGTTCAAATAAAGAACGTGGTGGAGATTACATCGCAATTAAAATTGCTAGAGCTGGTTTCTTTGTCGTTTGCATCGACTCGTATATGCATGGTGAAAGAAAAGAAGGACCTTATATAGAAGGTACTGATGAAGAACGCATGTATTATGTTCCTAGTATAATAAGAAAAACTGCTCTAGACATTATCAAACTACATAAAACGCACTATAATCAGTATCAAACATTTGATTTGGTTGGGGTTAGTTTAGGTGGTATGATTGCGTATTATGCAGCAACGAAAACAGATAGAATCAATAAACTTGTACCAACAATAAGTACTCCCAAAGTTACAAATCAAGCTAATTATGTTTTGAAACTGGCTGGTGTAAATACAGACGAGTACTTTACTGAAGAAACATATAAATATCTTCAAAGTTGTGATCCTATCAATGAAATTGAGTTGTTAAAGTATAATAAGATGTTTATCTTGAATGGAACAAAAGATAAGGTAGTGTCTACACAAGATTCTATAGATTACTACGAAGAGTATAAGAATGATAACATGGAAATGAAATTATACGAAGTTGGACATGATGTAACAAAAAATATGCAACAGGATATTGTTGATTTCCTCAATAGATAAGCCAAATATCAGATTAATTTCTGATATTTTTTTTTAGGAAAGAAGAATGGTACAATAAGATAGACACCGAAACAACAGGGGGAATGAAAATGAATAATAATCAAATGGAAACGCAAATTTATATAACTGAGGAAGACGCAAGAACTTCTCACGAGGAAAATCAAAATACAATGGATTCGTATCTTGCGAGCGTTCAACTAAAAAAAGAACCTTTTAATCTAAAGGAATTTATTTTTAATCCTGTTACTATTGTCGGTGTTGCAGCAATAATTGTTGCGATCTTAGCATTTGTTTATATAACGTAATATATTTATGAATGATAAGTAATTATGGAAATATGATTTACTTGGTGGGTTAAGGAAGATTTGCTACGAATAGGAGATACTTTGATAAAAAAAACTTAGTGATTTATTTCACTAAGTTTTTTTGTTGATTTTGGGTTTGGCTTGTGGCCAAAACTTAAAAGTAATGTCCTCTTTAGCTGGTTTCAGTTTGTAGAATTTTTGATTTGTTATCACACTTTCCAATCCACCTAAACCAACAGTGTACTTACCAACTTTAAGATACGTAAGGTTGTATTTCAGTTTTCTAGGAACTTCCTTAAATGTTTTTGAAGTATAGAGAGCAGTTTTTAACTTTCTTCGTTTCGCTTCTTTTAACAATTCATTTAAATCATCCAAGTACCATTCACCACCGAGAAAACAGATACATGTAACTTGTTTGTCATATTTATCAAGTAATTCCTTATAATAATCAAAGCTTAAATAGTGTCCATTGTTTGGGTTGTGTAAGAAGGGGCTGTGACACCCTTTACAAGGTCCTCCACAACCAGTTATTGAAATACAAAGTGATATCTCACCTGGTACTTCATTAAATGTTATTGTATGTTTATGATATCTCATGGGAGTAGCTTCGTTGATGTTCTTCTGTTTGACGAGCATTTGAAAAACTCTTAACTCGTTTTAAATATCCAATTACTCTTGTTGCATAATCAATATCATGACTACCACATTTAGGACAACTAGTATGTGTTGATTTATCAATGAAACCACAACTGTTACATACGGTGTTTTTAACATTAACAGTCCAATAGTTTGTTTTGTTAATCGCTGCAACTCGTAATAATTGTTTGTATTGATCAATATCTAAATGTTCATCCAGATTTAAATGAAGGGCACTTCCTCCGTCTAGATACTTAACATATTTTTCTCCGTGTAAAATGAATTTATCGATTGGATTAGTTTGTTCAGATTCAACAATATAGAAATAACTATTGTAGCATTCTCTTAAAACTTTTAATCCTTTGTCTTTGTCCCATTTTGCGTTCTTGACACCAAGGTTTTCAGCTGGTACAAACTCTGTGTTGAACATAATTCCATATTTTTCTTTGGCTAATTTGTTTTGCTCAAATATTGGGTACAAAACACCGTCAACGAAATCATTGTATTCTTTTGAATCGACTATTTTAATACCTTTCGATTCAGCAGCTTCTACTAGTCCGTTCACACCAATAGTTAGGAATTGCTTTTTAAGTGAAATGAAACCAGCGGAATAAGCAGGTAATAATCCATTCTTATAATAATTATCAATAATTGAATGGTAAGCAAATTGATATTTATGTACTTTTTTAACTTCTTCTTCAATTGATAATTCTTTTTGAACCATTCTATTAATATTCATCGTTATAACATTGATACTACCAGTACTTACACCTCCAGCACCTAAGCTATAACTAAATGTATTATCAGTGAGCTCGTTTCTTAATCTACAACAAGAAGCTAAACTGTCTGCACTATCAGACATGTACATAAACATACTTTGTCCTTCACTAAGTTCTTTGGCAATTATATCTTTATATTCTTCGTCTTTAACATCGTTGTTTTCTGTTAATAAAGCGCATGTAACTACTGGGAAAGTTAACAGACTTCTAGTTCGTTCTTTGTTAAACCAAGATAAGAATTTTTGTTGTAGTTTATTTAATGAATCCCAGTTTGGATGTGTACCATCAGGGAATCTAAAATCTCCAAAGATAGATTTGAAATAGTATTTATCAAAGATACTGATATTCCAAAATACACTTTGATATCCACGAGCTGCCGCAGGTTGATTAACAGAATAAACAACTTGCTGTAAATAGGCTTCTACTCGTTGTTCTATTGTTTGTGGACGTGTTCCAAGTGTAGCTAATTCCTTGTATTTTAAACGATAATCTTCTCCCCACTCTTTACGTGCAAAATAGTCGAAATACATTAGGAATTCAACTGTAGCTATTGCTCCAGCAAACTGTGAAGATAATGAAAATACTAGGTTGATAAAAGAACCACAAAATGAATCAATATTCTTTGGTGCTTTGCTGTCTCCACCCAATTTTGTCATCCCGTCGAACAAAAATGGATACATGTTGATACTAGCACAATAAGGCATGATACTAGTTTCATCATGGGTATATATTTCATGATCATTTAACTGTCTGTTATATTCAACAGCTAGCTCTTCACCAAATAGTTCTTTGATTTTTTCTGTCATTAAATGACGATTTAATAGTATTCTATCAAACTTGTTTAACTCGTTACTTAAAGTAGCTATATTCTTTACATTTACATTTGCATTTGCATCGTATTTTGATGCTGTAGCTGCGTTAGCTGAAGAAGTATAACCTCTAATTAATTCCATTGATCGTAGTAAACTTTTTTCCATAATCCCACTCCTTTATTAATTAAAAAAAGTTATCGCACGGATAACTTAAAAAGTTAGTCCATACACCCGTAGCCCCAGGGAATGAATGATGAGTATCTGGCTGTACAGTTACTGGGGTAGCATAGGAATTACACCTATTTCCTCATATTTCTTATAAATATGTTACACCGATATTTTGTGTAGGTCAATGAAAAAAACGATGAAAATAAATAAAGAAAGAAAAGTCATTTCTAACTTATAAATGTGTTTAAAAACTTGAGTTATTTTGGTATAATATAAGGTGCACTGCTATATTATATAGAAATGATAGAATATAGTTGAATAAAGAAGGCTGTTGTGATATAATCATACAACGTGAGTTAAACTCATCCTTGCTGCAATGCAGCCAATAGACCAAAAGGAGGTAAAAATTATGAGAAAATACGAAATTATGTACATCATTCGTCCTACAGTATTAGAAGACGACCGTAACGCTTTAATCGCTGAATTAAACGACGTGTTCACTTCAAGAGGAGCAGAAGTTCTTGCTCAAGACAATTGGGGAATGAGAGATCTTGCTTATGAGATCAACAAGCATAAAAAAGGTTATTATGTAGTATTATCAGTTAACACTAATGATGACGCTAGAATCGAATTTGATCGTTTAGTACGTATCAAAGAAGATGTAATTCGTCATATGATTATTAGAGACGAAAGATAAGGGGTGTATTTATGATAAATCGTACTGTATTAGTCGGAAGACTAACGAAAGACCCAGAACTTAAATATACTGGAAGTAATATCGCTTATGTAAGATTTACTATGGCTGTGAATCGTACTTTCGCTGGACCAAATGGAGAACGCGAAGCTGATTTTATTTCATGTATCGTATGGAGAAAACAAGCCGAGAATATGACTCGTTTTGTTAAAAAGGGAAGTCTTATCGGAATCGAAGGAAGAATCCAAACAGGTTCTTACGATGATAAAGACGGAAACAGAAGATACACAACTGATGTAGTATGCGATAGCGTACAATTTTTGGAGCCTAAAGGGCAACAAAATGATTTTGAACCAAACTATGTTCCTAGAGAAACTAAGGAATATAACAATAATAGATACCAAGAAAGACCTTCTGAAAGAAGACAACAAAATACTCCAAGTATTGATGTCTCTGAAGATGACCTGCCTTTCTAAAACTTAAAAGGAGGAAATTTAAATGGCTAGACCAGGTGGATTTAGAAAAAGACGTAAAAAAAGATGTTATTTCACAGATAACAAAGTAAAATATATCGATTATAAAGATTTTGAATTACTAAAAAGATTTATTAGTGACCGTGGTAAAATCTTACCAAGAAGAGTTACTGGTACTAAATCAAATTATCAAGCTGAATTGAGTGTTGCAATCAAACGTGCACGTCATATGGCTTTATTACCATTCATTAAAGAATAAGACTCTAACTGAGTCTTTTTTTTTACTTACTTGTTTTGATTTTAAAAAATAAATACATATGGTATAATATATAAGGAAAAACGAGGTGGTTTTATGAAATCAACACGTGCAATATTATATTTAGTAGCAGTTATCATTGCAACTTCTATTCTGGATTACTTTTTATGGGATTATAAGGTTGTAGTTTATTTGGTAACAGGACTTGTTTTTATCGGTGTTAACGTATATATTCAGTTTTATATTAACAGATCAAAAACAGAATCTATTAAATGGCTTTCAAGCAGAGTTGATAACTTAAAAGATACTTTATCAAGAAAAGATATTGTAGAGACTAAACTAGTAAACGATATGCCAATTGGAGTAATTATCTATGATGATGTATTCAAGATTAAATGGGCAAACGGATATAGTAAAGAAATTTTCGAGAATGTGCTGGAACAGCGAGATTTAGAAGTTGTATCTAGGGAAATATTTAAAAAAGCATACGAGAATAAAGAAGAAGTTATATTTACAAAGAAAATATATAGTAATGAGTACGAAGTGATTATTGATGCTAAAGAGCGAATAATCTACTTAACAGAAGTTACTGAATTTGAAACGTTGAAGAGAAAATATGATGCATCTATTGGTGTAATCGCAATGTTGAATTTAGACAATTTAGATGATGCTGTTAGCGTCTTAGACGTTAGTGAAAGAAGCTTTGTTCAAGGGAAATATCTAGAGGCTTTAAGTGTTTGGGGAGAAGAGTTTGGGTTTTACATTACTCCTCTAACCAATTCTCGACTGATGGCAATCATGAATAAGGAATCATTAGAGAACCTAATTAGAAATGAATTTAAGATTGTTGAGAAGATTGCATCTATTTCCAAAGAAAATGGAATTTTGGTTACACTTAGTGCGGGGATTGCCTGTAGTAATATTAAGTTGAATCGTCTTGGTGAAATTGCTAAAGATGCATTGGACTTATCATTGTCACGAGGTGGAGATCAAATTGTTGTAAATGTTGAGGGTAACGATTTAATGTACTTCGGTGGAAACTCGAATACTGCTGAAAAACGTACACGAATTACAACGAGAACAAATACTACGAAATTAGAGAGATTGTTCGAAGAAACTAATGAAGTGTATATCGTTCCACATAAGCATCCTGATACAGACGCATTTGGTGCAGCAACAGGGATTTTGAAACTGGCACTAGCCTACAATAAAAAGGCTCATATTGTGTTAGACAGAGAAGACCTGGATAAGTCTGTAAACAAAATCATGCAAATGATTCAATATGAGTATGTGACATTTTTAGATTATCTTGTGTCACCTACAAAGGCACTAGATGAAATGAAGAAAGACGATTTATTGATTCTAGTAGACCATCATTCATTCAGCCTAACACAAGAAGAAAAGTTGATTAGTAGAACGAAAAATTTAGTTATTATTGATCATCATAGAAAACTAAACGATAGTGTAGGTGGAGCTTTAATATCACATATAGAGCCATATGCATCTAGTAGTGTTGAACTTGTTACAGAAATGATTGATTTATCTGAAAAAGATGTCGATATTAATAACTTTGAATCGACAGTAATGTTAAGTGGTATAATGGTTGATACAAATAATTTTATGTATCGTACCGGTAGTAGAACGTTTGAAGCATGTGCTATATTACGTAAATACGGTGCTGATACATTTAAGGTAAAGAATATATTACGTGAAGGATTGGACGAAAATCAATTAAAGTCACAATTACTAACAAAAGCAGAAGTAATTCATAAGAGATTTAGTATTGTAATAATTCCAAAGGAATTAGATCCAACAAGAACATTCTTAGCAAAAGTAGCAGATGATCTACTAGAGATAGAAGATACTGTAGCAAGCTTTAGTATAGGATATCTGGGACCTGGTGTTATTGGAGTTAGTGCTAGAAGCTTAGAAGGATTTAACGTGCAAGTAATTATGGAAAAATTTAATGGTGGTGGACATTTAAATAATGCCGGTGCCCAAATTGAATCGGATGACATCAAACAAGTTAGACTTGATTTAATTCAAATCCTAAATGAAACAGTACAGGAGGAAAAACCGATGAAAGTAATTTTAATTAAAGATTTAAAAGGTAAAGGTAAAAAAGGTGAAGTGATAGATGTAGCTCCAGGATATGGTAACTATCTTCTATCAAGCCAAACTGCAATTGAAGCTACTCAAGAAAATTTACAATCAATTGAACTTGAAAAAGCGAAACGTGAAGAAGTAGAACGTATCAATTACGAAGAAATGAAGGTTTTAAAGGAAAAAATAGAGAAACGTCCAGTAAAAGTATTTGTTAAAATTGGAGAAAACGGAAAATTTTTCGGAAAAATCAATAGTAAGCAAATCGCTGACGAATTCAAGAAACAACACAAACTAGAAATTGACAAAAGAAAAATTCAATTAAAAGGAAGTATCCAGTCTTTAGGAAACTACAAAGTAGAAGTTAAATTACATAAAAATGTAACAGCAAAACTTGAAGTTTTAGTTGTTGAGGAATAGAGGTACCATATGGAAAAGATTACTCCCCATAATACAGAAGCCGAACAAGCTGTATTAGGTAGTGTCTTTGTTGACCAAGGAGCGGTTAAGACACTTATAGATAAACTAGATAGTGAAGATTTTTACAATTATCGCCATAAAGTTATATTTACTGCTATGGTGGAACTTTTTACTGATAATATTGAGATAGACTATCAGACGTTAGCTAATAAATTAGACAACAAAGGATTACTTAACGATGCTGGTGGGATTGATTATATTATTGGATTAATTAATACAGTTCCGTCGACAATGAACTTGGTAAACTACATTGATATCGTAAGTGATAAGGCAATTACTAGAAGAATTATGGATGCATGTCGCTCAATCATAGAAGATGGTTATCAAAACGAGGATACAATTAGTTTTGTTGATAATAGTGAGAAAACAATATTTGATATCGCTAAGAGTAGAAGAACGACAGATTTTGTTACGATTAGAGAAGTTACTGATGTCGTTATTGAAAAAGCAGAAAGCGCTAAGAATAACCAAGGAAAGTTAACAGGGTTAGATACTGGGTTCCATGAAGTAAATGATTATACATTGGGATTACAACCTTCAGAATTAATGATTATTGCTGCTCGTCCAGCAATGGGTAAATCAGCATTCGCATTGAATATCGCTACAAATGTTGCAAAAATGAAAACTCATCCTTATGTCGCATTCTTCTCACTGGAAATGGGTAGTGATCAATTAGTATCACGTATCTTAAGTGCAGAAAGTAAAGTTCATGGTGAGGGAATTAGAACGGGTATTTTATCACCAGTACAATGGCAACAAATTTCTCTGGCAAAAGACAACTTATCGCAATTGAACATATTGTTTGATGATTCTGGAACAGTAAAAGTAACAGATCTAAGGCAAAAATGTCGTAAACTAGCTCAAGAGAAAAAACTCGATTTAGTCATCATTGACTACTTACAACTGTTGAGTGGATCTAGAACTGAAAACAGAGTTCAAGAAGTATCAGAAATTTCAAGAACCTTGAAAGAAATGGCACGTGAGTTAAAAATTCCAGTTATCGCTCTTTCACAGTTATCTCGTCAAGTTGAACGTCGTGAGGAAAAAGTTCCTATGATGGCCGATTTACGTGACTCTGGATCAATTGAGCAGGATGCTGATATTATCTTATTCATGTATCGAGATGATTACTATAATAAAACAGATTCAAATCGTCCAGACACAGCGGATTTAATTATTGCTAAAAACCGTTCTGGAGCAATTACAACGGATAATATTATTTTATCATTCAATAAACCTTGTAGTTACTTTGGTAATATGATTCCTAATCATGATGGACCAATTGGAGACATTTAAAAGCTAATGAAAATTAGCTTTTTCTTTTTGCTTAATTTTCAGCAAATGTAAAAACCCATGAAAACACTTTTATTTTCATAATTCTTTACATTATTTGATTAAGGAATATAATATAATCTTAAACAAAAAGAAATAGAGGTAAAAGATATGAGAGATTATGCATCAGAATATATGAGCGTATTCAACGAATTATTGGATTCATTAGTTGATAGTGCAAAAGAATTATTCAAAAGAACATCAAGAAAGTAAAAGTCTTCGAAAAGAAGACTTTTTTTGTTATAATGTGTAAGGTGATAAAAATGAATATTAAGAGATTAAAAGACTTAGAAGAAAGATTTTTAAGTGAGTATAAGGACGGCTTTGAATCAGAGGACATGAAAAAGATTGCTAAGAAACACAATCTACAGAAAAATGTGAATAATATCCATATTGTTTGTTCAAAAGATAACTTTAAAGAGGGTTTGAACATTTATGACGACATAGTGAAAGTAGTCACAAAATCTTCCTTAGTGAGTGTATTTGAGAAAATGAAATTTAGAGATTTGGTAAAAGAACTGGATTTGATAGAAAGACACATGCTTATTGATGCAGTATACGAGTTGTTACATGGGGACGAACAAGAGGGATTTGAACTTATGGTTAATCTGTTAAGCCCATATAAACTTGCTAAGTGGCCAATAATAACAGTGTTTAGAGCTTATTATTATCCACAAAACGATATACTGATAAAACCAACGACAGTTAAGAAAATCATAAAGTATTTAGAACTAGAAGACGTTGTATACAGCCCAAAGGCGAATTATGCTTTCTATAATAGATACCGCTTATACCTTAATGAACTCAAAAAACATGTAGCAAATGAAACACTTAAACCCAACAATCCAGCATTTTCAGGGTTCTTAATGATGACAATACAGTAAAAAAATAACACCATTAAACAAATTATGTTTAATGGTGTTTTCTTTAGAAATGTAAAATAATTAATATCGTTCCATATACAATTAGAAAGATTGAAATTGTATAATTTAATACTTTAAGATTAATTCTATTAGCAAAAGAACTAGCGATGTTTGCTCCTGCAAATGCTGCAATAGAAGTTATAACTAACGGTAACCACTCTGTTCTCATTACCAAAATGTGGGTAGTAGAAGCGACCAAAGCAGTGAATGTCATAATAAACACACTGGTTCCAACTGCTTTCTTGAAATCATACCGATAAAGCATTGTGAGTACTGCAAGGAGTGATAAACCTCCACCTCCGCCAAAGTAACCACAAATGACTCCTATAATGATCCCGAAGAAGATTGATGTAAAAATGATATAATTTCCAAACGGAATATTTTTATTTGCTCGTTCCTTGTGAAGTGGATAAACTAGAAATCTTAATCCTAATATTAAAACGAATATATTGATTGTAGCATTCATATTATATGGATTCATGTCTTTGGACAAATAACTACCAATGATTGCAGCGATAATAACACTCGCAAATAAAACCCATGATCTTTTCAAATCTATATTCTTGTGTCTTATATAATTGATACTAGATGTTGCACTTGCAAAAATATCGCTTGCTAAAGCGATTCCTATTGCAACGTAGGCTTCCATGCCTAGTAGAGTTGCATATAGCGGAGCGATAATGACAGCTGCGCTTAAACCTATCAAACCAGTGGCTACACCTGCTAAGAATCCACCGATTATGTAAATGATTAATTCTGCGATTTCAATGTTCATAGCTAATACATCCATAATATTCTCCTCGTATTTCAATCAAGTTACATTATACTAAAAATGGAAGTTATTTACAAATTTACTTTTTTAATCAATTCAGTGGTTTTTAGGATAGTTGTTTGTTATAATACGTTTGTTTATAAATGGAGAGATTACAATGAAAAAGAAAATTGACTTAACAAAAGGAAATATAGTTGCTGATTTATTAATTGTTGCAATACCAACATTATTATCTAGTTTAATCCAAATGGCTTATAACTTGACAGATATGTTTTGGGTTGCAAGAGTAGATGAAATCGGTTTGATTAGTGAAGAAGCAGTTAGTGCGATTGGTACTGCTGGTTTTTACCCATGGATGGGATTTGGAGTTATTATGCTTGCAAAGATAGGTACTAGTGTTAAAGTGTCCCAATCAGCAGGTATGAATGATATGAGCCGAGTTGCTAAGTTTGGAAACAATGGTCTGATCTTAATGCTTGGATTAGGTGTGCTTTATTCACTGTTTGGTGTTTTTGGGGCAGAATACTTTATCAACTGGTTTGCCACAGGAAATGCAAATATTGATGCTTATGCTGTAAGTTATATGCAGATTGTTTCGTCATTTGGGCTGGCTTTGTTTGTCGTAAACTTACTGAATGGGATATATGACGGATTAGGACAAACATATATTACTTTGATGGTTACTTCTTCAGGATTGATATTAAATATTATTTTAGATCCTATATTTATTTTGGATGAAATCAATTTCTTTGGATTGTTTACAGTCAATGGATTAGGACTTGGAGTTAAGGGTGCTGCGATGGCAACTGCTATTGGGCAAACTTCTATTCTCCTTATATATATAGGGATATATCTTAATAAGAAGATTAGACCATTTAAACTTGAACTATTCAAGAACTTTGATATTAGTTATATCAAGGAAATCACAAAAGTGGGAATTTTTGTTGGATTGCAAAGTATGTTGTTTACATTCATCAGTATGTACTTAGCGAAGATGGTTGTTAGTTTTGGCGAAAAACCAATGGCTATACAGCGAGTGGGAAGTCAAATAGAAAGTTTCGCTTGGATGATTGCTTCTGGATTTCAAGTTGCTCTAGCTAGTTTTGTTGGGCAAAACTTTGGAGCAAAAAAATATGATAGAATACGTAAAGGATTTAAGCGTAGTATGCAAATCCTTATTCCATATGGATTGTTGATAAACGTTCTATTCTTTGTGTTTGCCGAAGATTTGTTTAGTTTATTCTTTGATAACCCAGAGACTTTAGAGATAGGTACGAAATATTTAAGAATATTGAGTTTCTCGCAATTGTTTATGATAATTGAACTTACAAGTGCTGGAGTTTTTAATGGTTTAGGTAAAACTTTTTATCCTAGTATCGTTGGGGTATTTGGAAATTTACTTCGTATTCCAGCTGCAATCTTTTTAACGGGTGGATTAACGATTGGATTCCTTAACGGATTACACATCAGTGGGTTAGGGTTGGATTATACAGGGATTTGGTTTGGTGTAAGTGGAAGTAGTGTAATTAAAGGTGTTGTATTATTCCTATGGGTATCATACTTCTTAAGACGATTAGGTAAACCTGGTGGAATAATATTTGAAAATAAACTATAATTAATATATAATACTCAAGTGGAGTGATTTTATGAGAGATAGATTAGATAAAATTCAAGAAAGATATCAAGAATTAAACAATATGTTAATGGATCCAGAAGTAACTAAAAATATTAAGAAGTTAACGGAAGTATCTAAAGAACATAGCCATTTAACACCGGTTGTAACTTTGTACAATGAATACAAAGAAGTTTTGGAAAATATGAGTGACTTAAAAGAAATGATGCACGAAGATGATCCGGAAATCGTAGAAATGGCCAAAATGGAATATGATGAAGTTAAACATCGTGTACCTGAAATCGAAGAAGAATTGAAAGTGTTATTAATACCTAAAGATCCAAATGACGAGAAAAATGTTATCGTTGAAGTTCGTGGAGCTGCTGGTGGTAGTGAGGCTAATATTTTTGCTGGAGATTTATTTAGAATGTATACGAAGTATGCAGAAGTGAAAAAATGGAAACTTGAAATAACAAATGCAGAAGAAAATGATGCAGGTGGATTTAGTCAAGTTGAATTTACATTGTCTGGTGATAGTGTATATTCGTTTATGAAATATGAATCTGGGGCTCATCGAGTACAACGTGTACCTCAAACTGAGTCACAAGGTCGTGTTCATACATCAACTGCTACTGTAGTAGTATTACCTGAAGCAGAAGATGTTGAAGTTGAGTTAAACATGGGTGATGTACGTATTGATACGTATCGTTCAAGTGGAGCTGGTGGACAAAGTGTAAACACTACGGATAGTGCTGTACGTGTAACACATCAACCAACTGGACTTATCGTTACTTGTCAAGATGGAAAAAGCCAACATGAAAATAAAGCAAGTGCCTTACGTATCCTGAAAGCTCGTTTGTATGATAAAATCATGCAAGAGAAAGCTGATAAAGAAGGAGAGGAAAGACGTAGTAAAATTGGTAGTGGAGATAGAAGTGAGAAAATTAGAACTTATAACTATCCACAAAACCGTGTAACTGATCATCGTATTGGATTCAGTTTACTACAGTTAGACCGTGTTATGGAAGGTAAATTAGAACCTGTAATTGATGCATTAATTACAGAAGATTTGAAACGAAAACTCGAAGGAAAAGAAGACTAACAAAGAAGAGCCTAGGCTCTTCTTTAGTTTGTTATTAAGAGGTGAAATTATGCCGACATATCGTCAAGCATTACAAATTAACGAAGTCTATGCATTAGATAACGGAAAAGAAGATACTGCAATCAAGATTTTATTGTTACATTTTAGTAAGTTGAACAGTAGTGATTTGCTACTGAGTTTAGACAAAGAGATGCCGGAAGATAGCTATCAAGATTTTTTATATGGTGTTGATAGATATGTGATAAAAAATATACCAGTTCAACATATTACAGGAACAGAATACTTCTTTGGATATGAGTTCAATGTGAATGGGGATGTACTAATTCCACGTTTTGAGACAGAAGAACTTGTTGCCAATATGTTATTACTTTATGATGAAGTATTTGATGGCATGGAAGTTAATACAGTCGATATTGGAACTGGTAGTGGATGCTTAGCAATCACATTGGATAAAGAAGAACCAAATATGACAGTATGCGCAACAGATATTTCTTCAGAAGCATTGGCTGTAGCGAGATCAAACAATGAAAAACTAGGAGCAAACGTAACGTTTATCCAAGGAGATATGTTGAAACCTCTAGCAGGTAAAAAGTTTGATGTAATCGTATCAAACCCACCATATATTCCAAATGAGGAGTATGTTGAAGCATTGGTAAAGGAAAACGAGCCACATGTAGCATTGTTTGGTGGAGAAGATGGATTGGATTTTTATCGCCAGATAATAACAGGTGCAAAAGACTTGCTTAATGATAAATTTATCGTTGGTTTTGAGCATGCATACGATAAAGCAAAAGAACTTAAAAGAATAATTAAGAAAAACTTTGAAGATGTTGAAATTATCCAAAAGAAAGATCTTCAAGGAAAAGATAGAATGACATTTATTGTTAAAAGATAAAAAATTATTATATATATTAATATATATAAAGAAAAAGCACTCTTGACAGTACTATAAGTTGTGTGTATAAATATATAAGGAAAAGTTAGGAGGCTGGCTCATGAACAAAAAATTAGTAATCGTGGAGTCACCAAGTAAAAGTAAAACAATTGAACAATACTTAGGTGAAAGTTACACAGTATTATCCTCAAAAGGACACATTCGTGATTTAGCTATTAGTGGAGTTGGAGGTCTTGGTTTAGATATCGAGAACGGGTTTACTCCTAAATATGAGATTATCAAAGAAAAGAAAAAAGTAGTTTCAGAACTTAAAAAAGCAGTGAAAGAGTCTGATGAAGTCTATCTTGCTACCGACCCTGACCGTGAAGGAGAGGCAATCAGCTGGCATTTAAAAGAGACTTTAGATATTGGTGAAAGACCTACAAAACGTGTCATTTTTAATGAGATTACAAGAGACAGAGTATTAGAAGCATTTGTTGATCCAAGAGATATTGATTATAATTTGGTATCTTCACAAGAAACAAGAAGAATTTTAGACAGAGTAATTGGATTCAAACTATCTAAATTACTACAAAATAAAATCAAATCTAAATCAGCTGGGCGTGTGCAAAGTGCTACTTTGAAACTAGTCGTTGATAAGGAAAAAGAAATTGATGCATTCATTACGGAAGAATATTGGGAAGTAGTTGCTAAATTTCCAGGATTTAATGCTGACTTAGTTAAGTATAAAGGTAAAAAAGTGTCATTGCCAAACGCAGAAGCTACAAATGAGTTAGTGGATTCGTTAAACGATGAGTTTGTAATTTCACAAATTGAAAACAAAAGCCGTAAAAGAGAAACCAAATTACCATTTACTACTTCAAGTTTACAACAAGAAGCATCAACTAAACTGAACTTTAGTTCACAAAAAACAATGTTAATTGCCCAAAAACTATATGAAGGTATTGAACTTCAAAATGAGACTGTTGGGTTAATCACTTATATGCGTACAGATAGTATTCGTTTGAGTGAGACATTCACAGGTCCTGCTAGTGATTACATTGAAGAGACATTTGGTAAAGAATATAAAGGGTTTATTCGTAAATCTAAAAAGAAAAAGAATGTACAAGATGCACATGAGGCAATCAGACCTTCAAGTGTAAGTAATACACCGGAAAAAATGAAAACATTTTTAACCAAAGATGAGTATAACCTATATACATTAATCCACAAAAGAACAGTCGCTTCGTTAATGAAAGCAGCTACAATTAAAGTTCAAAATGTTACGCTATCAAATAATGATGCAGAGTTCAAGGCAACTGCTCAAGAACTTGCCTTTGATGGATATTTAAGATTATACACATACGAATCAGTTGCAAATAAAGATTTACCATCTTTAGAGGAAAATAGTAAAATAAAAGCTGAAGAGATTGAAAAACTACAAAAATTCACAAAACCACCTCTAAGATATTCAGAAGCAAAACTAATCAAAGAAATGGAAGAACTAGGAATTGGTAGACCTTCTACTTATTCACAAACAATTTCAACAATCAAAAAACGTAAATATGTTAATGTAAAGGAAAAGAAATTCATCCCTACAGATCAAGGGAAACTGACAATTGAAAAATTGGACGAGTTCTTTGCTCAAATTATTAGTGTTGATTACACTGCCCGTATGGAACGAGTACTAGATGAAATTAGTACAGGAGAAGAACAACAAACAAAAATTGTATCTGAATTTTATAACTCATTTATACCAATGGTAGATAATGCAAACAAAAACATGGAAAAAATTGCTCCGAAAACTACGGGAGAACAATGTCCAGAGTGCGGACATGACATGGTTTATAGAAATTCTAGATACGGTACATTTGAAGCTTGTAGTAATTATCCAACTTGTAAATACATCAAAACAAAAGATACAGAAAAGGTTGAGCCGAAAACAACAGGAGTTAAATGTCCAAAATGTGGAAAAGGCGAAATCGTTGAACGAACTGCGAAAAAAGGAAAAAATGCTGGTAAAACATTTTATGCTTGTAACAATTTCCCAAGATGTAAAAATATGTTGTTTGGAGAGCCTACTGGTGAGGTTTGCCCAGACTGCGGAGGCTTACTAATTATGGGTGCAGATGACGAGATTATTTGCCAAAATACCAAGGATTGTGGCTATAAAAAGCCATAGGAAAAACAGGTAAAACTAACCTATGAAACGAAAGTGGTCAAACACTTTCGTTTTTTATTTTATGGCTTACCTAAGCGCTTTACATAATGTACTAAATATACCACATGTGTACACTGGTTATTTATTGAAAAAAATAACTGTTTTTGTTGACTTATATATGGATTTTTGTTATATTATAAATGCGACTTAGTCGCAACTTATCCCTTACATAGCATGGTGAATAATTTCGATTATTCACACATCCCCTTCCTTAATCCGCCGAGAGGCGGATTTTCCCTTTTTATAGGGTATTTTTTTTATGTTGTGATATTTAATAGAAAATATGTTATAATATTTTCGCAATTATGAAGGAGTGATACCATGGGATTCTTTGGTAATCTATTTAAATCTAAAGAGCAAAAACAACAAGCACAAAAATACAAAGTTGGTATGTCTAAGACGAGACAAAGCGTTTTAGGTAACCTTAAACAAATATTAGATTCTAGTGAAAAGATTGATGATGACTTGTTCGATGAACTGGAAGAAGTATTTATCATGGCTGATATTGGAGTTAGTACAGTAGTTAAGATTGTAGAACATTTACGAGATGAAGTTGAAGTTAAATCAATCGAGAAACCGGAAGAATTAAAGGAACTCATTGTAGAGGAAATGTTTAAACTGTATGTTAATGATGAAATTGTTAGTTCGAACTTAGACATTAAGAAAGACCGAATAAATATCGTATTGTTCGTTGGTGTAAACGGAGTAGGGAAGACTACTTCTATCGCGAAAGTAGCTCATGAGTACATCAATAAAGGCAAAAAAGTATTATTGGTAGCTGGTGATACATTTAGAGCTGGAGCTATTAATCAACTTAAAATTTGGGCGGATAGAGTTAATGCTGATTTCTTTGCAAAAGAAGAAGGTAGTGATCCTTCAAGTGTCATGTTTGATGCGATTAATTATGCAAAAGAGAACAATATTGATGTTATTTTGTGTGATACTGCGGGTAGACTGCAAAATAAGAAAAACCTCATGAATGAACTCGAAAAAATTAACAGAGTTATTTCTAGAGAAGTATGTGACGCACCACACGAAACTCTGCTAGTAGTTGATGCTACTACAGGTCAAAATGGATTGTCACAAGCGAAAATATTTAATGAAGTTACTAAAATAACAGGGATTATTTTGACTAAGTTAGATGGAACTGCAAAAGGTGGTATTGTTTTAGCTATTCGTGATGAAATGGGAACACCAATTAAGTACATTGGTCTTGGTGAACAATTAACTGATTTAGAGCACTTTGATATTGAAGAGTACATCTACGGAATGTTTAGTGATATATTCTAATGGATACTTTACAAAAATCAATTGAACTAAATAATTTATATGATTTATACCAGGATCTATTAACAGATAAACAAAAAGATTATTTTGAAAGTTACTATTTTGATGATTACTCCATTACTGAAATTAGTGAAAACAAAGAAGTAAGTAGAAACGCTGTTCATGATCAATTGAAAAGAACTACAAAAAAACTAAATGATTTAGAGAGTAAATTAGGATTATACAAAAAATACAAACAAAGACAAATCATTATTGATAAAATTAAGGAATCAACGAATGACTCAAATATTATCAATTTAATGGATGAACTAGAAAAGGTAGAGTGATTTTATGGCCTTTGATAATCTGTCAGATCGCATGCAAATGGCGATGAGACGTGTTACAGGTAGAGGTAAATTAACTGAAAAAGACATCGAAGAAATGATGAGAGAAGTCCGTTTAAGTTTACTTGAGGCGGATGTTAACTATAAAGTAGTAAAAGAGTTTACAAAAGAAGTAAAAACTCAAGCTATGGGTGAGAAAATCTTAAAAGGATTAAATCCAGGGCAACAAGTTGTAAAAATTGTAAATGATGAACTTAAAAACATTATGGGTGAAAAAGCAGAACCATTAACTATAAACCCGAATGGTATCACCAAAATTATGATGGTTGGTTTACAAGGAGCGGGGAAAACAACTCATGCTGGTAAACTAGCGATGTATTTGCATAAAAAAAATGAGATGAGACCGTTGTTAGTAGCTTTAGATGTATATCGTCCTGCTGCTGTTGAACAATTGGTAACATTAGGGAAACAATTAGATGTACCTGTTTTTGAGATGGGAACGAAAGAAAAACCGCAAGTAATTATTAAGAAGGCTATTGAGTTTGCGAAAGAGAATGATTTAAACTTGTTGATTGCAGATACAGCTGGTCGTTTACATGTTGATGAATCAATGATGCAAGAACTCGTAGATGTAAAAGAAATATTGAAACCAGAAGAAATTCTATTAACACTAGATGCAATGACTGGACAAGATGCAGTTACTGTTGCTAGTAGTTTTAACGAAACATTATCTGTTACAGGTGCAATTCTATCAAAACTTGATGGAGATACTCGTGGTGGGGCTGCATTAAGTTTAAGACGTGTAACAAACATCCCAATTAAATTTATGGGTATGGGTGAGAAGTTAGATCAAATAGAAGTATTCCATCCAGAAAGAATGGCATCTCGTATATTAGGTATGGGAGATGTAATGACACTTGTTGACAAAGTTACTGAGAATATCGATGAAGATGATATGATGGGTATGATGGAAAAAATGATGAGTGGTAAATTCAACTATAATGATTATATTAAGCAACTAAAAATGGTGAAGAGAATGGGTTCTCTTGGTGGAATTATGAAATTGATTCCAGGAATGGGAAAAGCATTAAAAGGCCAAGATATAGATGAAAGACAACTAGTTTATGTTGAAGCAATGATTTCATCAATGACGAAAGATGAAAGAAAAAACCCAAAACTAATTGCAGGATCTTCTCAACGTAGAAGACGTGTAGCAAATGGTAGTGGGCGTAAAGTTAGTGAAGTAAATAGGTTAATCCAAACAATGGATCAACAAAAACAGATGATGAAACGTATGGGTAATATGAATCCTAATACAATTAATCCGAACAATCCACTTGCTTCAATGCCTCAAACCAAGCAAAAAAAGAAAAAAGGTAAAGGTAAAAATAAAGGATACAGAAGATTCTAACTTCTGTATCCTTTTCTTATTTGTTTAAAAAATTCTTTAAGTAATGAACAAGTCCATCTTCAGTATTGGAATATTCAGTAACATAATCTACAGTTACTTTCAATCTTTCCTGAGCGTTCTTCATTGCTACTCCATGATGAGCATATTGTAACATTTCGATATCGTTATGAGCATCTCCAAATGCTATGATGTCCTTTTGATCGAACCCTAAATAATTTGATACATATTCAAGTCCAGCTGCTTTGTTCGTTTGAGGAGTATACAATTCCACGATATAATCATATTCGTGTCCCCAGTTTCTCGCAAGGATTTTTCCATTATATCTTTCCTTCACATATTGTTCAAATTCTTCTGTTCTATCTTTCTTACAAACAACTAAGAATCCATTAGGATCTTTATCCAATATTTCTTCAAAACGTCCTACTGTAAGTGTAGCTCCATTAAAGTAATGAATCAAAGGTCTTATTTTTTCTGTATCATGTAATAGATAGATATCATCTTTAACTTCGGTAAATGCATTTTCAATCAAATGTTCATTGTCATGAAATATATTAATTACATCTTTACGATCAAGATTTAAACTATACGGTTCAAAGTTTGCATCTTCTTTAGATGTGACTAATCCACCATTGTAGTTAATAATAGGAGTATCTAACTCTAATTCTTTATAGAAGCGCTCTGCAGAACGATATGGACGTCCAGTAGCAATAACCACTTTATGACCATTTTTATTGATGTTCTTAAGATAATCTCTTGTTTTTTCTGACATTGATTTCCAGTCTTTCAGAAGTGTTCCATCTAAATCAACTGCGATTAGATATTTTTTCATATTTATCACCTCACAATAATATACCATAAACATAAAATATACACAATAAGAAAGTGAAATGTGGTATAATGGAATTTGAGTTAGGAGTGATATTATGCTAGTTGGAATTCCTTTTGAAATCTCGTTTGGAGGTTTCATTAATTTCTTTTTAGGAATGTTGGCTGGAGTAATTTTATTTTTAGCCTTTCTTACATTCTTTTCATTCAGAGGAAGAAAGGTTGATTTAGATAAGATTAAGAAACCAGAAAATGAGTTAGATAAAGACTTGTTAGAGAAACTAATAAAAAATCGACAACAATTGGTTAAAAGAAATATCAGATTAAGCAATGAATCTGCTGTACGATTAACAACGCAAATTAGCTATGAGTTGGTAGAGGAGATAAGCAGATATTTCTTCCCTAATAGTAAGTATCCAATGTTGGAACTAAGTGTTCATGAGTTATTGGACTTAACCCATTATATTACAGATAGAGTTGAAGAGATTCTTGATGTACCAGTGTTAAGAAATTTTCAAAATATTAGAGTTGTTCAGCTTGTGAAATTATATGAGAAACAAAAGTATATTACGGAAAGTGGATTTGCTAAGGCTGTTAAAAAGTATAAAGTAGGTAGAGTTATTAAGTATGGTGGAATGGTTTTAAATGCTGTGAATCCTGTATACTGGTTTAGAAAACTAGTTATTAATACATCAATTGATGCTATGACAAGAAAGTTATGTGCAGTTGTTGTTGGAATTGTTGGTGAAGAAACAACAAAAGTTTACAGTAAGAAATTGTTTGATAAACCTATGGAGTTAAACCTAGTTGAAGAATCAGTAAAAGAACTTATTGATGAAGCAGAAGGAAATGAAGACAGTGAATCCAATAAATAGTATTAAAGAATTTTATAGTATTGTTGAGGAAAACGACAAGGTGATTATATATTTCTACACAAAGTGGTGTCCTGACTGTTATATGATAAAACCGTTTATACCTAGACTGGAATCCGATTTCAATGATTATCAGTTTTTCTCATTTGATCGAGATATCAGTATTGATTTGGCAAAACATTTGGAAATATATGGTATTCCTAGTTTCATTATATTTCAAGATGGTGATGAGTTATCAAGGTTAGTTAATAAAGCAAGAAAATCTTATATAGAAGTTAAAAACTTTATTGAAACAGCAATTAAGTGAGGTGTATTGGATGTTTTTTAAACGAAAAAGAAAGAAAAGTCCTTATCTAGTAGAAAAACGTACTGAAGATTCAAAACCTTTCGAGGTTCCAAGAATATTAGATGAACAAGAGAAGAAAAAGTATCATAAAGACCCTTTTGTTTCACCTATTTTTGGTAGTAATGTACCAGATAGAACCGTTATTCCAAATCCAGTATTTAGACAGGGAGATCTAGATTTGCAGTATGATGGATTTAGAACAAAACCCAAGTTATCAAAAGAAGACTACAAACAAAAATACGGGTCTGAATATCCAGAGTTTGATTTGGTTAAAGGTAAAAACTTAAAAGAAGCTCTTGCGAACCAAGAAAACCGTGGTAAGAAGGAAGTTTCACAGGAAAGTTTTTCGTTTGAAGAGGAAGAACCTGTGATAGATGAATCCTATAAAAACCCGACTCCAGTTGTTGAAGAAATGGAATCACAAGAAACAGTAACGCCAAAAACAAACCTTAATGATTTCTTTAAAGAGCGAGAAGAAGTTAAGGAAGAAGTAAAAGCACCTCAAGCGAAAAATAAATATAATACAGAATATCGATTACCTAGCATTAACTTACTTAATAGACCGTTAGTAAAAGTAAAAGATAATCTAGAATGGGTTCAAAAGCAAATTAGTATTTTGAATAAAACGTTTGAAGAGTTTGGTGTTGGAGCTCGCGTTAAACAACATACAAAAGGACCGACGGTTACTAGATATGAAATCGAACTCGAAAGTGGAGTATATGTTAAGAAAGTAACCGGAATTACTGATAATATAAAAATGGCTTTGGCTGCAAAAGAAATAAGAATTGAAGCACCTATTCCTGGAAAAAGTACAGTAGGAATTGAAGTTCCTAATGAAGTGCCTGAAATTGTACATTTTGTGGATATTGTTAAAACCGATGAGTTTAAAAACGCAGATGATCCACTTACTGTTGCTTTAGGACTTGATATTGATGGTAATGGTGTTTACACTAGTATTGGTAAAATGCCACACGGGTTGGTAGCAGGAGCTACTGGGAGTGGAAAAAGTGTTTGTATCAACACTATTTTAATGAGTTTGTTATTCAAATACAGTCCAGATGAGTTAAAACTTATGTTAATCGATCCTAAGATGGTAGAATTATCAAGTTACAACGAGTTACCTCATTTAATCACTCCAGTTATTACGGATAGTAAAATTGCAACAGCGGGATTAAAATGGGCTGTTGAGGAAATGGAACGACGTTTTAAAGTCTTTAGTAATGAAAGAGTAAGAGACATAAAATCTTACAATCAAAAAGCAATAAAAGAAGACTTGGATTATATGCCATTTATTGTTATTATTGTTGATGAGTTAGCGGATTTGATGATGGTTGCATCGAGCAGTGTTGAGGAAGCGATTATGCGTTTAACCCAAAAAGCTCGAGCTTGTGGTATACATTTAATTATCGCAACACAAAGACCTTCAACAGATGTAATTAAAGGAACAATAAAATCAAACATTCCTACTAGAATTGCTTTTATGGTGTCTAGTTACATTGATAGTATGACAATTATTGATAGCGCAGGTGCTGATAAATTACTTGGTCGAGGAGATATGTTGTTTGCCTTAAGTGGGAAACCACAAGTTAGGGTGCAAGGAGCATTCATTAGTGACGATGAAATTTACAGCGTTAACGAGTTTATAAGAAGACAAAGAAGTAGTGAATATATGTTTACACAAGAGCGCTTAATAAAAAAAGCAACATCTGTTAAAAACAGTGATGAGTATCTAGAAGATATCGCAAGATATGTTGTAAATAGTCAACAGGCATCAATCAATAGAATTAGTAAAGAGTTTAAAATTGGCTTTAATAGAGCTCAAAAAATTGTGGAAACGTTGTACGAAATTGGAGTTGTTTCTGATAATGTAGGAAGCAAAGCCCGTACAGTTTTAGTTAACATTAATGAACTAGAAAATATCTTAAAAGAGAGTTAGATAATATGGAAGAACAGTTAAATGAAGAGTTAGTTGAAGAAGAACTAGAAGAAAATTTGGAAGAAAAAACATTTGAGGAACTACTAGAAACTGATTATCAGATTGAGAGTTTTACAGTTAGAAAAACTCTTCGTTTTCGTGTGATTGTTGGACTTGTACTTACGTTGCTGTTTTTGTTTATTAGACGAGTTGACGTTTATGAAGCCTTTAATCCAATCAATAGCTTCGCTTTTACAATTATTGCCTTGGTGATTGTTATATATTGCGCGGTTGTACTATTTGTAGATTATTCAACAAATGAAAATGAGTATCATAAAAAGGAAGTTTATTCTAGATATAAGGCATTAAACAGTATATATGATTACTTTAGTATTGTTCCATATCTACTAGTCATTTTTACTGTCTTAAATATGTTTGTATTTTCATTCAGTCCAATATCTGGATCATCTATGGAACCAAATTATTCAGATGATGAAGCCGTAGTATTCTCACATCTATCTGACACATATGAGCGATTTGATGTTGTAATCGTGTATATAGAAGAGTTTAGTGACCCATACTTAATTAAAAGAGTAATCGGATTACCGGGTGAAAAAGTTATAATTGATGATAATAAGATTTTTATTGAAGTTGATGGAGTTAAAACAAGAATCGAACAAGATTTCCTAGACACAACTAGGGTAGATACTGTATGCTATGATAATACAGGTACAGATAGAACTTATTGTGAATGGGAATTGGGAGACGAAGAATATTTCGTTTTAGGAGATAACCGTGATGGAAACGGTGATGATGATTTTACATCTGCAGGCTATAGCTTAGATTCAAGAAGATTTGATGAAGTACCTGTAAGTGATATTTATGGGAAAGTAGTATTAAAATTTAGAGATTTCAATATCTTAAACTAGGTGGTAGTATGAAGCAAATTCAATGGTATCCTGGTCATATGGCCAAGACAAAAAGAGAAATAATAGAAAAAGTAAAGTTAGTAGATGTGGTATTGGAAATCCTTGACGCAAGAATTCCTTTTTCATCACAAAATCCCGTAATTGGTACAATGATTGGTAATACTCCAAAAATTGTCTTATTTAATAAAGCTGATTTAACAGATAAACATGAGTTGGATAAATTTATCAAGTATTTTGAAGAACAGGGTGTGAAATCACTAAAAATAAATTCAATTACTGGACAAGGTATTGATAAAATCTTACCTTTAATGAAAGAAGTACTAAAAGACAAAATAGCGAAAGAGATATCAAGAGGACGTACTGAAAGACCTCTTAGAACAATGATTTTGGGTATTCCTAATGTAGGTAAAAGTACCTTGATCAATAAACTTGCTAACAAAAAGAAACTCGTAACCGGAGACCGTCCAGGAGTTACAAAACAAACACAGTATATCCGTGTTGGTAAAGACTTCGAGTTATTGGATACTCCGGGAATACTATGGCCTAAGTTTGATAACTTAGAAATTGCATTCAAACTTGCTTTAACTGGAGCAATTAAGGACGACATTTTACCGATTGATGATGTTGTAATAAAAGGGTTTGAGTTCTTAGATAAGTATTACAAAGGTCGATTGGAAGCTAGATATGATATAGAAGTTGACATTGATAATGTTGTTGATATCTTTGATAATATTGGTAAAAGACGAGGGTGTCTATTACCAGGTAAACAAATTGATTATGATCGTGTTTGTGATCTGTTTTTGCACGAATTTCGACACCAAAAATTTGGAAACATTATCTTAGATAGAGTTGATGAGATTGTATAGTTACGAGAACGATTTATTAAGTAAACAATATAAGTATATCGCAGGTTGTGATGAGGTTGGTAGAGGACCTTTAGCTGGGCCTGTTGTATGTGCTAGTGTTATATTAAATCCAGATGTTAGGATCGAAGGATTGAATGATTCAAAAAAACTAACAGAGAAAAAGAGAGAACTGCTGGATAAAGAAATTAGAGAAAAAGCATTGTCTTTTGAAATTGTATACATTTATCCGAAGGAAATTGATCAGATAAACATATATCAAGCATCAAAAAAAGGAATGATAACGGCGGTAAACAACCTTGATATCAAACCGGATTATGTTTTAAGTGATGCAATGCCTTTAAAAGAACTTGATATTCCTTTTCTTAGTATCATAAAGGGTGATAGTAAAAGTGCTACAATTGCTGCGGCTTCAATTTTGGCAAAAGTAAGTAGAGATAAATATATGGTTGAGTTAAGTGAAAAATATCCAGAATACGGCTTTGAAAAACACAAAGGATACCCAACAAAACAACATTTGAGTGCATTAGATGAATATGGTGTGTTACCAATTCATAGAAAAACGTATAAACCAGTATACAACAAAATTCATGAACAAATTAAATTTGAAATATAAAAAGCTATAAAGTTTAAAACTTTATAGCTTTTTATTAGACTGTTGGGTCTGTTCACTTTTTGTTTTCCTTATCGTCTATTTCTTTCACCAAAGGATGTTTTCGATATTTGTCTAAATCAACTTTTTTGTATTTTCTGGTTTTATCAATTTTCTTTACAACTTTAATTTCTTTTGTTTGGTAGTCTTGAACATTATTGAAGAATCTTGGATTTAAGATGAACTTTTTTACTTCCCCTGTTTGTAAACGTCCAATAAATTTTCCTTCTTCTCCATCGATGATTTCAACAACTTCAACTAGCCCCAAACTCTTGTGTTCTACTTTTTGATTCAATAACTCTTTTATTGATTTCATAGAATCCCTCCTTGTTTGCCTTATGTTTTATATTATATTTAACATTCAAGGTTTGTCAATAAATTTGTTTAAATTTCGATAGAAGCAAGGTGAAGTTTAGCATAATAACCATTATTTGCGATAAGTTCTTCATGTGTTCCACGCTCTTTGATTCCCTCGCTTGTTAATACAAGGATCTCATCTGAGTTAGCGATTGTGCTTAATCTATGTGCAATAACGAGTGTAGTTCTTCCAGAACTTAGTTCATCAAGTGATTTTTGTATTAGGCGTTCTGTTACATTATCAAGAGAACTTGTAGCTTCATCTAGAATTAATATAGGTGGATTTTTAAGGAATACCCTTGCGATGCTTATTCTTTGTTTCTGGCCACCACTTAATTTCACACCACGTTCTCCAACTATTGTTTCATATTGGTCGTCAAGTGACATAATGAAATCATGGATGTTGGATTTTTTAGCTGCATCGACAACTTCTTCAAAAGAAGCAGTTGGATTACCATATAGGATATTATCTTTAACTGTTCCGTAGAATATATAAACGTCTTGTTGAACATGTCCAATATTTGTTCTTAGAGAGAACAAATCATACTCTTTGACATTGTGGTTATCGATTAGAACACTACCTTCATTGACGTCATAAAATCTTGGAATCAATTTTGATATTGTACTTTTTCCAACACCAGTTTCACCTACTAGAGCTACCTTTCTACCAGGGTTAACGGTGACGTTGAAATTCTTCAGAATGTCACTTCTTGATGATTCATATTGGAACGTTACATTCTTAAACTCTATTTTTCCTTTAGGATTATCTAATAATCTTGCTTCTTTACCAGAAACAATTTGAGGTTCAATAGACATAATGTTATAGAACTTCTCATATCCAGACCAACCTTTTTGTACTTGCTCAATTGTTCCAATTAACATTCTGATTGGTTGAATTAAGAACGTTATATACAAGAAGAAACTTGTATAATTACCAATCGTTATTTCCCCATTAATTGTTAACACACCACCAAATACCAATATAACAACGAATAGTAAATCAATAATTAGTCCTGTTCCACTTGAAAAGATTCCCATTTGCTTATAGAAACCATCAAATGAATGCTGATAAGTATGCGTTACTTTTGTAAATTTATCAATTTCAAATTCCTCATTTGTGAATGCTTTTGTAAGTCTAATTCCACCAATTGAGTTTTCTACTTCACTATTAATTTCTTCGTGTGTTTTTCTCGTTCTTCTAGATGCTTCCATCATTTTTTTTCTGCGCATTGAACTGAAAATAATTAGGAAAACCAAAAGTATGAAGATACTTAAAGTAAAGAAAATATGGATTTTCAGTAGAATGATAAAACTACCAATAAGCATAATTGTTGAAACAACTAAGTTTTCTGGAGTATGATGTGCCATTTCCGAAATATCACGTAAATGTCCTACTATATGAGACATAATTGTTCCCGTTTTGTGATCATCGAAATAATCAGAATCTAGCGTTTGAATTTTTTTGAATAAATCTATTCTCATGTCTCGTTCTATTCTTGTCCCCATTACGTGACCCCAATAGTTTACAATGAACCCACCGATCATTCTAAACACATATAATCCTGCAAGGATAGCTCCAAATTTATAGATACTTTCGTAGTCTCTATTTGGTACGTAATCGTCAATGATATTACTTAACACACTAGGGAAATATAAATTGATTCCCGACATCATTAATGCCGCTATTGTATCAATAACAAATAACGTCATATGATCTTTGTAATACTTAATAAATTTTACTAACATTAAATCACCTCTATTTGTGTTAATTTTTATTATATATCAATTAAATAATAATACAATATACAAACAGGAAAAAAATGTTACTTGTAGCCGTTTTAAGTATTGAGTACGAAAGTTTTTACATCCTGAATAAAATTTGATATAATTGTTTTGGTGATTTGATGGAAATTAATGTGTTGGATTTATTAGAAAAAGAATTAAAAGATGAAGTGGTTATTTTTGAAACAGATACTGTTTATGGCATCGGATGCAAACTAAATAGTGTTTTAGGTGTGAATAAAATTTACGACATAAAAAAACGTGATGGAATGAAACCATTAGCGGTTTTATGTGCGGATATTGAACAAGTAGAGACACTCATTAACTGTGATAAAACATATTTATATGAAGGTGAAAAACATTGGCCTGGAGCTTTAACGTTAGTCTTACCAAAAAATGAGTTGGTTGGAGATTTTGTAACGAGTGGTTTTGGTACAGTGGGTGTTAGAATTCCAAATGATGAGATAGCATATCGTATACTTAAAAAATTTGGTCCAATGGCAGTAACAAGTCTAAATTTAAGTACTGAACCAGCGATTCTAGAATATCAAGAAGCATTAAAATATATTGATAAAGTTGATTATATTGTCAAAGGTAAAGATTTAAACAGTGTGAGTAGTACAGTTTATGATCCGATTAACAACAAGATATTCAGACAAGGAGAAATTATCATAAAATAATTCTCTTTTTGTTTTGGAAAGGCTTTCTTTTTGTATATATATTAAATAATATATATATGGGTTGTTTTAATTCATCATTTTGATATAATTGAAAGTAGTCTAAAAGGAGTGATAGTTATGAAAGTAGCAATGGGTGCAGATCACGGTGGATATGCTTTAAAAGAGGAAATAAAACAAGATTTGATTCGTAAAGGATATGAAGTAACTGATTTCGGGACTTACTCGGAAGATTCAGTTGATTATAATGAAATAGCAGCTACTGTGAGTGAGAAAGTAGCTAGTAAGGAATTTGATCGAGGAATTTTATGTTGTGGTACTGGAATAGGTATGAGTATCATGGCTAATAAAGTTGATGGTGTACGTTGTGCATTAACACATGATTTATTTACAGCTAAAGCAACTAGAGAACATAATAATACAAACGTATTAGCTATGGGTGGACGAGTAATTGGTCCAGGATTAGCAATTGATATTGCTAATGTTTGGCTTGAAACTAAATTCAGTGAAGCAGAAAGACATCAAAGAAGAATCGATAAGATCAGCAAATACAATGGATAAAAAGGTTATAGCTATTGCTTACAACTTTGTAGGAGAAGCTTTGGTGTCAATTTTCATTGGTTTCTTTGTTGGGAGACAATTGGATAAATGGTTAAACACAAGTCCCTTGTTTTTATTGCTCTTGATGTTAACGGGAGTTTTTACATCAATATATTTACTTATTAGAAGGGTAAATAAGGTGGAGGATAAAAATGATGAAGGATAAAAATACTTTTAACCTCAGTTTTACTATAAACTGGGTATTGACTTTAGTTTTGTTAGGAGTATTATGGTTATTGGTTGATAAATATTTTGCTTTATCAGTTCTACTTGGTAGTATGACCTCGATGATGATGATGTCTTCGATGTCAAAGCAAAATAAGAAATTACTTCAAGAAAATGCTGTAAATGTTGAGAAAAGATATTTTAGAGGTTATGTTTTTAGATATTTCTTCTATGCATTTGTTTTAATAGCTGCTGCACTATCTGATAATCTTGATGTTGTTGGTGTAGCGTTAGGGCTTTTATTATTTAGATTTAGTATTTACATAAGCCTGTTCTTAGAAAAAAGAGGTGTTTACAAATGAATTTTTGGATTGAATTATCAAACGGATTAAAGTCTTCCTTAATTATTACTTTTGTACTAATTATTGCGACAACTTTAATTGGATTACGTGTGAAAAAATTAAGCGCTAGTGATGTTCCAACAGGAATCGTTCTAGTTTCAGTTATGTTTGTAGAAATGGTAAATAATATGATTTCTGGAATGTATAAGAAAAACTGGAAAAAATATGCACCATTATTGTTAACGATTTTATTGTACTTATTATTCGCTAACACGGTATCACTTTTTGGATTAACTGCACCATTAAGTAACATTATGGTTGCATTATCATTTAGTGTTTTTGCATTCTTAGCGATTCAAATTGTCGGGTTTACAACAACGAATCCTGGTAAAAGAGCGTTATCTATGCTTAATCCACTTACCTTAGTTGGAGAAGTATCTACACCGCTTGCAATGGGATTACGTTTGTTTGGTAACTTATTAAGTGGAAGTATTATTGGATTGATTATCTTTAGAGGTAGTTATGAACTTAGTGTTGCAGTATTCGGTTGGATCGATGTTATAGTCTTAAATGTATTAGGGTTTGGTATTACACAAACAGTTGGAATTGCAGTAGGTAGTTTTATTCATGCAGTATTTGATGTATTCTTTGGAGCAATTCAAGCATACGTATACTTCATGTTATTCAGTATCTTTATGTCTTTAGCGACAGAAGAATAGGTTATTAATCTAGTAGATAGTTAATAAAAAATTATTAAGCTGATTTACAGTTAATATATAAAAAAAATATAGATTTTAATTTATAGGAGGAAATAGAAAATGGCAGATTTATTATTATCAAATTTTATGTTTTTAGCAGATGCAGTTTATAACGCAGATTTCGCTCATGGTATGGCATTACTTGGAGCTGGGATTGCAGTATTAACAGGTTTTGGTCCTGGTATTGGACAAGGGTACGCAGCAGGTAAAGCTGTAGAAGCATTAGGTAGACAACCTGAAGCAGCTGGTGAAATTAGAAGTTTAATGATCACAGGGCAAGCAATTGCTGAAACAACTGGTCTTTACGGACTTATCGTTGCAATCTTATTAATCTTCGTTGCATAGTAAATAATTAGTTTATAAAGGAGGCTACTTGATGGATAATGTAGCACAAGCGATACAAGAATTCGTGAATAACGCTCTTGGAGTTAATCTGATTGAAATGGTTATTCAAATCGCCTCAACTTTACTATTATTTTTTATTGTAAAAGTATATTTCTGGGGAAATATCACAGAGTACTTAGAAAAAAGAAAAGATGCAATGAATGAAGAGTATGATAAAGCTAAATTAGCAAGTTCAGAAGCTGATACTTTGAAACAGTCAGCGGATAAAGAGTTAAAAGATATCCGTGAAAACGCAAAAGGTTTGTACGATGATGCAAAGAGTCGTGGAGAAGAAGAGCGTAAGCAAATTGTTTCTAAAGGCCGTTCTGAGGCGAATAAGTTAGTTGAAAATGCTCATTTAGAAATTACTAGTGAAATTGAAAAGGCAAAGAAAGATATAAATGATGAGATTGTTAGTGTTGCCACTCTTATGGCAGAACAAATCATTAAGAAAGAAATAGACGAAGACAAACATAAAGAACTAATTAAAGAAATCTCTAAAGAGGTAATTAATTAATGAGTTATGTTGCTTTTCAATATGCTGAGGCATTATTTGCTTTAGCGAATGAAGAGAAAAAAGTCGTTGTTGTTAAAGAAGAGTTAGCGGCTTTTGTAGAAGCACAAGATGAGTACGTCTATAAATTTCTGAATCATCCAAAAGTGAAAAAAGATGACAAGAAGGAAGTTATTGCTAAAGGGATCACAGATTCTTTAGTAAAGAACTTTGTTTATGTGTTGATTGATAATAATCGCGTTGAGTTATTAGCGGATGTGTTAAATGAATTTATCACGATTGTTGATCGTCAGAACCAAATGATGAATGTATTTGTTTATTCAGGTAAACTAATGGAAATTAGAGATCTAAATAAACTGAAGAACAATATTGCGATGAAACACAATCGAACTGTGAACATCGAAAATATTGTTGATGAAAAAATTATTGGTGGACTTCGTATAGAGTACGAAGGAATGATTTTAGATGAAACAATTAATAATCATTTAAACACACTAAAAAATAACCTAACGAAGTAACGAGGTGGAATTATGAGTAAAATCAACCCAGTTGAAATCAGTTCTTTAATCAAAGAACAAATTAAAAAATATGAAAAAGAAATTAAGACAGATAACGTTGGTACTGTAATTAACGTTGGTGACGGTATTGCTTTAGTTCATGGGTTAGACAAAGCGATGAGTGGAGAGTTATTGTTGTTCCCTAACGATGTTTACGGAATGGTATTAAACTTAGAAACTGATCATGTTGGTGCAATTTTATTAGATGAGAGTACAGCTATAAAAGAAGGCGACACAGTTAAAACTACAGGACGTATCTTAGAAGTTCCTGTCGGTGATGCTATGATTGGTCGAGTAATCGATCCATTGGGACAACCTATAGATGGACTTGGTAAAATTAAAACAGATAAAACGAGACCTATCGAACAAAAAGCAACTGGTGTAATGAGTCGTAAAAGTGTAAACGAGCCATTACAAACAGGTATCAAAGTATTGGATGCATTAGTACCTATTGGGCGTGGACAACGTGAGTTAATCATCGGGGACCGTCAAACAGGTAAAACTGCAATTACAATTGATACAATCATCAATCAAAAAGGTAAAGATGTTATTTGTATTTACGTAGCGATTGGACAAAAAGAGAGTACGGTTGCTGGAGTATATGAAACTCTAAAACAATATGGAGCTATGGATTATAGTATTATCGTTAATGCATCGGCTTCACAACCATCACCACTATTGTATTTAGCTCCATATGCCGGAGTTACAATTGGTGAAGAATTTATGCACCAAGGTAAAGATGTTTTAGTAGTATATGATGATTTAACCAAACATGCGATTGCTTATCGTGAACTTAGTTTATTGTTAAGAAGACCACCGGGACGTGAAGCATATCCTGGGGATGTGTTCTATTTACATAGTCGTTTATTAGAGAGAGCGGCAAAACTTAATGATGAGTTAGGTGGAGGAAGTATTACTGCCTTACCTATTATCGAAACTCAAGCTGGAGATATTAGTGCTTATATTCCAACAAACGTAATCAGTATCACAGATGGACAAATCTTCTTACAAAGTGATTTATTCCATAGTGGTGTACGTCCTGCGATTAACGCTGGATTATCTGTTTCGCGTGTTGGTGGTAGTGCACAAATTAAAGCTATCAAAAAAGTGTCAGGAACGTTACGTCTAGACTTGGCAGCATATCGTGAGTTAGAGGCGTTTACACAATTCGGTAGTGATTTAGATGAAGCAACAAAATCAAGACTAGAACGTGGTAAACGTACTGTTGAAATCTTAAAACAAGGATTACACCAAACAATGGATGTTGAAAAACAAGTTATGAGTATTTTCTGTTTAATCAATGGATATTTGGATGATGTAAAACTACCTGATATTTTAAGATTTGAGAAAGAACTTCATGATTTTACTGCTCAAGATAAAAAAGGACAAGAATTGTTAAAAGAAATCGTTGAAACAAAAGGGTTGCCTGAACAAGATAAAATGAAAGACGTCGTTGAAAGATTCAAAAAAGTATTTGTATAAGGAGGATTTTATATGGCTTCAATGAGAGAAATAAGATCCCGTATTACAGCGACTAAAAAAACTTCACAAATAACTAAAGCTATGCACATGGTTTCAGCTTCAAAATTAAAGAAAGCTGAAAGAGCAATAACAGAATATCGACCATTAATGTATCGTTTACGCGAAATGATAGATAATCTATTAGATACTGATGATGTATCACATCCAATGTTATCGGAAAGAGATATTAAGAAGACGTGTTATATTATCGTGTCATCAGACCGTGGGTTAGCGGGACCTTATAATTCAAGTGTATTTAAAACTTTTAGTCAGTTTATTGATGAAAATCACAAAAGTGATAGTGAGTTTGTAGTAGCGCCTATTGGTCACAAAGCAATGAGTTTTGTGAAACGAAAAGGGTATAAACTATTAATTGAAGAAGCTATCAACGTTCGTGATGATGTTCAGTTTATTGATTTTAAAAGTGTCACAAATAGTTTTATTGATTCATACTTAAAAGGTGAAATTGATAAGATAGTTGTTTACTATAACCATTTCGTAAACACAATTACACAAGAAGTAATTGGGGAGCAACTACTGCCAATTACAAATGGACATAAAAAAGAAGATACAGAAGAGCGTAAAACGACGAAGTTAATATACTCATATGAACCTAGTCCAAAAGCTATAATCAACCATTTATTGCCGATGTATGTGGAAAACACATTATACGGTATTATATTAGATGCAAAAGCAAGTGAACATGCAGCAAGAATGACTGCGATGAAGAGTGCAACTGATAATGCTGATGACTTAATTCAGACATTACAATTACATTACAACAGAGCTAGACAAGCAGCAATCACAGTTGAGTTAACTGATATCATTGGTGGAGCCAATGCAGTTAGCTAAAGGAGGAAATTATGAACAAAGGTAGAATCGTTCAAGTAATGGGTCCGGTTATTGATGTTAAATTCGATGATCAATTACCAGAGATTAATCATGCCTTAACTATTGATGTTGATTCAAAGGATAATAACGGAGTTGCTATCAAGTTAACTTTAGAAGTAAGTATTCATTTAGGAAACAACGTCGTTCGTACTATCGCAATGGATGGTACAGATGGAGTAGTTAGAGGAATGGAAGTTGTTGACACGGGTGCTCCAATTAGTGTACCTGTAGGTGAAGCAACTTTAGGTCGAATCTTCAATGTATTAGGGGAAGAAATCGATGGTGAAAAACCTGTTGCAAAAGGAACAAAAAGAAGTCCAATTCATCGTCCAGCTCCAAAGTTAGATGAATTAAGTAGTGAAGTTGAAATCCTAGAAACTGGGATTAAAGTAGTAGACTTATTAGCACCTTATATTAAAGGTGGTAAAATTGGATTATTCGGTGGTGCCGGAGTAGGTAAAACGGTTTTAATTCAAGAGTTAATAAATAATATCGCTCAAGAACATGGTGGGATTTCTGTATTCGCCGGTGTTGGAGAACGTACACGCGAGGGTGATGATTTATTCTTTGAAATGACAGAGAGTGGAGTTATTAAGAAAACAGCAATGGTCTTCGGACAAATGAATGAACCACCTGGTGCGCGTATGCGTGTTGGATTAACTGGTTTAACAATGGCAGAACATTTCCGTGATGAGGAAAAACAAGACGTATTATTCTTTATTGATAATATCTTCCGTTTTACTCAAGCAGGTAGTGAAGTATCTGCAATGTTAGGACGTATGCCAAGTGCTGTTGGTTACCAACCTACATTAGCAACAGAAATGGGTAAATTACAGGAACGTATTACTTCTACAAAAGAAGGTTCAATCACTTCAATACAAGCAGTATATGTACCAGCAGATGATTATACCGATCCTGCACCTGCAACAACATTTACTCACTTAGATGCAACAACAAACTTGTCACGTAAAATTTCAGAAGAAGGTATCTACCCAGCGGTAGATCCACTCGCTTCAACATCTCGTGCATTAAGCGCAGAGATTGTTGGGGAAGAACATTATGAAATCGCTCGTGAAGTTCAAAGAACAATTCAAAGATATAATGAATTATTAGATATTATTGCCATTTTAGGTATGGATGAATTAAGTGAAGATGACAAATTAGTAGTTCATCGTGCTCGCCGTATTCGTTTGTTCTTATCACAAAATTTCCATGTTGCTGAACAGTTTACTGGTCAAAAAGGATCATATGTACCTGTTGAAGAAACAGTAAAAGGATTTAAAGAAATCTTAGAAGGTAAATATGATCATTTACCAGAAGATGCTTTCCGTTTAGTAGGAAGTATTGATGATGTACTAAAAAAAGCAGAATCTATGAAATAAGGTGATTTTATGAAAATTAGCGTAGTAACACCTCGTGGTGAACTTTATAATGAGGATATTGATTATGTAGTTGTTTCATCAAAAATGAATGGTGAATTTGCGATCATGGAAAATCATATTCCAATTATTTCATCAGTAGATACAGGATATGTAAAAATGGTACAAGGTGAAAACCAACTGTTTACCGTTATTATTAATGGTGTAGTTGAACATAGCAATAACATTATCAATGTAATCGCTCAAGAAGCCCATGTGGGAATGTCTAAAGACAGTGCCATGGATCATTTGAATACTGTAAGAGAAGAACGTTTAAGAGAAAATAAACGACGTAACGTTGATTTCGCTAAAGCGGAACGCGAACTGAAAAAGAACCTTAAAGAAGCAAAAGCAGGTAAATATTAAAGTAATCTAGAAATAGATTACTTTTTTTATTAGATATTTACTTTGACATTCAAAGTAAAATGATGTAATATGGTTTCTTGTATAGGAGGTATATATGAAAAATCGAACAAAAGAGTTGAGCTTGATTGCTCTGTTTCCTGCTTTGATTGGAGCAACTGCAGGAATATCAATACCGTTATTCTCGCTCCCACCAATTACACTTCAAACACTATTTGTGTTTATTGCAGGGTTATTGCTTAGTCCTAAAAATTCATTTATAAGTCTAAGTGTTTATTTGTTACTCGGTTTCATAGGTGTCCCTGTGTTTAGTGGTTATACAGCTGGTCTTGGTGTACTTGCGGGACCAAGTGGGGGATTTTTATTAGCCTTTCCACTAATTGCAATGTTAACAGGAATACTGAAGGATCATGTAAAAAAGGAACTTAACTACAAGAATACACTATTTATAGTATTTATAGGTACTGTTTTCTTATATATGATTGGCGCAACATATATAAGTGTTCTTTATAAGATGAATATCTTTGCAGTAATTTCAGGGTTTAGCCTTTACTTACCCGGAGACATAGTAAAGGGGATAGTCGCTACACTAGTATATATTCGAGTACAATCACAGTTAACGTATGAACGTCCTTAAATATGAATGAACACGCATATACTTTGAAGTTCAAAATAAATTGACTTTGTCTCTTCATTCATATAAAATAGTAATATCTTGTGTAAAAAGGAGGAATAAGAATGGTATTTGAACAACTACAAGGAATTATTGTTAATGAACTTGGTGTTAACAAAAATGAAGTAACATTAGAAGCTTCAATTGCTGATGATTTAGGAGCGGATTCATTGGATGCAGTAGAATTAGTTATGGCGATCGAAGAAGAGTTTGAAATCAGTGTTTCAGATGAAGTAGCGCAACAATTTAAAACTGTTAAGCAAATTGTTGATTACATCGTAAGTGAGAAGTAAAGATTTTCTCATGAAAATCTTTACTTTTATTTTTACCATAATTTTATTTTGAAGTTCAAAGTAAAAAAAAGGAGGATAAAATGGATTTAAGACAAATTAAGAACTTGATAAAAGAGTTTGAGTTATCGAACATTCAAAAACTAGAACTTAGTGATAACGAATTTACAATCAAGTTAGAAAAAAATGATATAAAATCTTTTTCGCAGTCTTCTCCTGTCCCTGATGTTAGAACTGTGAATCATGCAGTTCTAGCACCAGAAGAAGAGATTAAAGAAGAAGTTAATGACTATATAAAAGTGAAAGCACCATTAGTGGGAACATATTACGAAAGTCCATCACCTGATTCAGCCCCATTTGTTCGAGTTAATGATCATGTTAAGCAAGGTGATACTTTATTCATTATAGAAGCTATGAAAGTTATGAATGAAATAACTGCCCCAATAAATGGTAAGGTAATGAGTATTTGTAAAGAAGATTCGGATTTGGTAGAGTTTGGCCAAATTGTTATGGAGATTAAACCCTAGTGTTTCAAAAAATATTGATTGCTAATCGAGGTGAAATTGCGGTTAGAATCATAAGAGCTTGTAAACAAATGGGGATCGAAACAGTCGCGATATATAGTGAAGCAGATAGGAATAGTTTACATGTTCAACTTGCAGACGCAAGTGTTTGTGTTGGTCCAGCAAAATCGACTGAATCATACCTGAAGATGGAAAATATCATATCGGCAGCTGTAAATCTAGGAGTCGAGGCAATTCATCCTGGCTTTGGTTTTTTATCAGAGAACGAGGAGTTTGCAAAACTTTGTCAAGACTGTGGTATTGCTTTTATTGGACCATCTGGTGATGTGATTAGTAAGATGGGGAATAAAAGTGAAGCAAGAAAGTTAATGATTAAGTCAGACGTTCCAGTTGTACCTGGAAGTGAAGGTGCATTAGCCAACTTGAAAGAGGCACAAGAACTAGCAAACAAAATTGGATATCCCGTCTTGGTTAAAGCAAGTGCAGGTGGTGGCGGAAGAGGAATGAGAGTAGTCCACAATGAGGACGAATTTCCAAACCTATACAACGCTGCAAAATCGGAGAGCTTAAACGCTTTTGGTGATGACACAATGTATTTAGAGAAGTATGTTACGAATCCAAAGCACATCGAATTTCAAGTGCTTTGCGATAAGTATGGTAATATGGTTCACTTACATGAAAGAGACTGTAGTATTCAAAGAAGAAATCAAAAGGTTATAGAAGAAGCACCAAGTTTGATTTCAGATGAGTTAAAAGAGAAGATGGCAAAAGCTACAATAAAAGCTTGTAAAGCAGTTCAATATGAGAACGCAGGAACAATTGAGTTTCTAGTAAGTAATAATGAGTTCTATTTTATTGAGATGAACACAAGAATTCAAGTCGAACATCCAGTTACTGAAATGATAACTGGGATTGATTTAATTAAGGAACAAATAAAAATAGCAGCAGGAGAACCGTTATCGTTTACTCAAGAAGATGTTGAAATAAATGGACATAGTATTGAAGTAAGAATAAACGCTGAAGATCCGAAAGCTAACTTCAGGCCAAGTCCGGGTAGAGTAGGGTTGTTACATGCACCATCAGGACATGGAATTAGATTTGATAGTTTTATTTATTGTGGATACGAGATAAGTCCTTATTATGATTCTATGATAGGGAAACTGATTGTTCACGCTAAAACAAGAGAAGAAGCAATACTGAAAATGAAAGCAGCCTTGGATGAGATAGTGATTAGTGGAATTAACACAAATAGAGCTTTTAATTTGAACCTATTAGATATCAGCGATTATCAAGATGGTAATTTTGATACAGGTTTCATTCCGAAATACATAGAAAAATTATTGGAGTATCAAGATGAATGATTTAGTAAATGCATTTCAAAAGAGAAAAGATGCTCGTGAGAGAAACACAATCAAGACAAGGCAAAGCAATTTTCCAAAAACAATTGATGTTCCAAAAGGTTTATATGAGAAATGTCCTAAATGTAAGAACGCGATAAACATGAATCAGGCAGTACAAAACCTGTTTGTGTGTCCAAACTGCGGTGAACATTTAAGAGTAAGAGCAATAGACAGAATAAACATGACAGTAGATCCAGGATCCTTCATTGAGAAAGGATTGGGGTATATAACATTAAACCCTCTATTCAATGATGGATATGATGAAAAAATAAAGAAAAATCAAAATAAGACTAATTTAGATGAGGCCTATATTTATGGATATGCTAAAATAAATGGCAATCCTTTGGTAATAGGAGTCATGGACAGTTACTTCCTAATGGGTAGTATGGGAAGTGTTGTTGGTGAAAAAGTGACAAAGAGTTTTGAATATGCTATCTATAAGAATTTGCCAATTGTGATCTTTACCGCTAGTGGTGGAGCTCGAATGCAAGAGGGAATATTTAGTTTGATGCAAATGGCAAAAACGAGTGCCGCAGTATTGAAACATAGTGAGAAAAATCTATTGTACGTATCTTGTTTAACACATCCCACAACTGGTGGAGTGACAGCGAGTTTTGCAATGCTTGGAGATATCATTATGGCTGAACCAAATGCGCTTATTGGATTTGCAGGACCCAGAGTTATTGAGCAAACAATAAAAGAGAAACTACCAGAAGGTTTTCAGCGCAGTGAATTCCTTGAAACAAAGGGGTTTATTGATATAGTTGTATATCGTAATGACCTTCGTAATACCTTGAGTAATGTCTTAGAACTACATAGGAGGTATTAAATGAATATTCTAGAAAAAGAAAGAAAACTTAAAGAACTAGAATCGTCAATATCAGGTCTAAATGATAAAGAGATGATTAACAGTTTTCAGATTGAAATTAATAAAATTAAACATAGTATGATGAATAGTCTAACTGCATGGGATAGAGTATTACTTGCAAGACACAATATGAGACCTACTGCTAAGGATTATATTGAATACATTTTTGACGGATTTCTTGAATTAAAGGGAGACCGTCTCTATAAAAATGATGATTCAATCATCGGTGGAATCGCAAAGTTGAATGGTATATCAGTAACGGTGATTGGACAACAAAAAGGAAAAACACTAGATGACAATCTAAAAAGAAATTTTGCAATGCCGCACCCAGAGGGGTACAGAAAAAGTCTTAGGTTAATGAAACAAGCAGAAAAGTTTAATCGACCAATAATAACTTTCATTGATACTCCAGGTGCTTACCCAGGAATTGGAGCGGAAGAAAGAGGCCAAGGAGAAGCTATTGCTAGAAACCTTCTTGAAATGAGTAAACTAACCGTACCTGTAATTGCAATTGTAATTGGTGAAGGTGGAAGTGGTGGAGCTTTAGCTCTTGCTGTAGCGAACCAAGTGCTTATGTTAGAAAACGCAATCTATTCGATTTTAAGCCCTGAAGGCTATGCTTCGATACTTTGGAAAGATAGCAAACTAGCTAGTGAAGCAGCAGAAACTATGAAGTTAACTAGTTTTGATTTAGATGAGTTTGGTATAATTGATGAAATTATAGATGAACCACTTGGTGGAGCACATAAGAACTTAGAACAGACATTTCGAAATGTAAAAGCGACTTTAGTTTTGAAATTAAAGGAACTTAGAACATTATCAAGAATAGAATTAAAAGAACAACGAATCAAAAAATATCGCAATATTGGATTTTTCCAAAGATTCAATTACGATAACCTAGGAGGAATCAAAAGATGATAAATACGGCAATTTTAGGAACAGGAAGATATGTTCCAAGCCGTGTACTTTCCAATGATGATCTTACCAAAATAGTAGATACTAGTGATGAATGGATATATTCTAGAACTGGTATTAAGAAACGACATGTTTCAGAGAACGAAGGAACGGAGGACTTAGCTTATAAAGCTGCAGTTAAAGCAATCGAAGATGCTAAAATTGATGTGAAAGATATTGATTTACTAATTGTTGCAACTGTGACACCTGATAATATGTTTCCAGGTGTTAGTCAAGTTCTACAGAAGAGATTAGGACTAAATGAAGTTATGGCGTTCGATGTGAATGCAGCTTGTAGTGGGTTTCTATATGCAATGAATATTGCTGATAAGATGATTAAGAGTTGTATGTACAACAATGCTCTTATTATTGGTGCAGAGACCTTAACAAGGCTAACGGATTGGTCTGATAGAAATACTTGCGTTCTGTTTGGTGATGGCGCAGGAGCAATGCTTATTGGTAAGAGCGAAGAAAACAAAATCAAAGATGTGATTTGTGGAAGTACCGGAGATTTAGATGGAAATTTAATCTGTAAAAATGTGAAACTGAAAGATCCTTATAAGAACGAAATAAGTGTTCAAGATCATATACATATGAATGGACGCGAAGTATTCAAATTTGCAACAAGAATAATGCCTAAAACAATTAGAGAATTATGTGAAAGAAATGGTGTTTCCCTGGATGATTTAGATTGGATTGTTGCTCACCAGGCAAACGAAAGAATTATTGATAAAGCTGCTAGAGACCTTGAATTTAGTATGGATAAGATGTATCTTAATATTAGTGAATATGGTAATACATCAGCTGCAAGTGTTCCAATCGCAATTGATGAAGCTATTAAGACAGGTAAACTAAAACAAGGTGATTTATTCGCTACTGTGGCCTTCGGTGGAGGGTTTACATATGGTGGCGCTTTAATCAAACTCTAGGAGGACATTATGAACAAAGTAAAAGACATGTTAGGCTGTGAATACCCAATTATTCAAGGAGGAATGGCAAATATTGCAACACATGTATTATGTGCAGCAGTTAGCAATGCTGGAGGATTTGGATTAATTGGAGCAGGTGGATTTGATAAGAAAAGAGTTAAAGAAGAAATCATAAAAACTAGAGAACTAACGGACAAACCATTTGGTGTAAACATAATGCTTATGTCACCTCATGCAGAAGATCTAAGTGATTTGGTTATTGAAGAAAATATTAAAGTCGTTACGACTGGTGCTGGAAATCCAGGTATATATATGGAAAAATGGCACAAAGCAGGAATAAAAGTTCTTCCAGTTGTCCCAAGCGTTGCTTTAGCAAAGAGAATGGAAAGAAGTGGTGCTGACGCTGTAATAGTAGAAGGTACCGAAGCTGGAGGACATGTTGGAGAATTAACTACATTTACGTTGGTACCACAGGTAAGCGATGCGGTAAATATACCAGTAATCGCAGCAGGTGGAATAGCCGATTCTAGAGGATTTGACGCAGCGATGATGCTTGGAGCTAGCGGTGTTCAAATTGGTACTGTATTACTAGCAAGTAAAGAGTGCCCTGTTCACGAAAACTATAAAAACAAAGTTGTAAAAGCAAAGGATACTGATTCGGTTGTTACTGGTAGAACTACCGGGGCACCTGTACGTGTCTTAAAAAATAAAATGTCGAGACAATATTTAAAACTACAAAAAGAAAAAAATGTAAGTTTAGAAGAAATGGAAAAACTTACGTTGGGTTCTTTATCAAAAGCGGTGTTTGATGGTGATATGGATTATGGAAGTATCATGGCTGGACAAAGCGCAGGATTAGTAAAAGAAATCCGAAGTATCAAAGAAATATTAGACGACATTTATTTAAATAGTAGAACTATAAAAGAGAATTTATAGTGAAAATAGCTTTTATGTTTTCAGGACAAGGGAGTGAGTATCTCACAATGTGTCAAGACTTATACAATCATCATGACACTGTTAAAGAGATGTTCAATAACGCCAGTAATATACTAGGATATGACGTAAGTGATATCCTTTTTTTTAATGAAGAAAAACTGAAAGATACACAGTATACACAACCATTAATGTTTGTAATGTATGCTTGTATTGTAGAAATATTAAAACAAGAAAACGTTACTTCATCTCACACATTCGGTCTCTCATTAGGAGAATACGGAGCTTTATATGATAGTGGAGTAATTACGTTCGAAGAGGGATTAAAACTACTTCAAAAGCGCGGAGAATTGATGAAAAAAGCATGCTTGAATACAAGCGGATTAATGAGTGCGATTTTAGGTATGGATAAAGACGCGCTTGAAGAAATTATTCGTCAAATATCAGGATATGTAGTTATCGCAAACTATAATACATACGGACAATTAGTAATTAGTGGTGATGAAAAATCAGTATTAGAAGTAAATAAACTAGCAAAAGAAAAAGGTGCAAGAAGAACGATACTACTGAATGTAGATGGACCTTTTCACAGTGAACTGATGTCTGAGGCAAGAGATGACTTTAAAAAGTACTTAGATACGTATGAGTTTAGCGAACCAAAAAAGAAACTACTTCTTAATACAACTGGGACTTATTATCAATCAAATATCAAAGAGGAATTAATCAACCAGATAACAAGTAGTGTTTATTTTTATCAAATGGTTGAAGAGTCTATAAAAGATGGAGTTACAAATTTTATAGAAATTGGTCCTAAGAAAACATTATCCAGTTTTGTTAAAAAAGTGAATCGAAATGTAAATATCAAAAATATTGAAGACCAAGATAGTTTGTATACGGCTATCAGTAGTTTGGAGGGTCAAAATGAAGTTTAAAAATCATACAGTATTCATTACAGGTGCAACGACCGGAATCGGAAAAGAGATTGCCCTGACATTTGGGAATTTAGGGGCAAATGTAGTTGTTAATTATCGAAATAATGAAGATGCTGCCAACACTGTTGTAGCACATATAAATAATCTTGGCGGGAAAGCTATAAAGACTTATGGTGATGTTACAAAGATGGATGACTGCAATAGAATGATCAAAGAAGCAGTAAGTGAATTCAAGAAAATAGACACTATAATCAACAATAGTGGGGTAACAAAGGATAATCTCTTGATTAGAATGAAGGAGACTGATTTTGATCAAGTTATCGATGTGAATTTAAAAGGTACTTGGAATATTTGTAAAGCAAGTGCAAGAACAATGATGAAACAAAGATTTGGAAGCATCATCAATATTAGTAGTGTTGTAAGTATCATAGGTAATGCGGGACAAAGTAATTATGTTGCAAGTAAAGCTGGAATTAACGGACTTACTAAAAGCTTAAGCAAAGAATTCGCATTAAGAGGTGTAAGAGTAAATGCTATCGCACCTGGTTTTATTGAGACGAAAATGACAGAAACTTTACCAGAAGAAGTAAGAGAAAACTATTTGAAGCAAATTCCATTAAACAAATTTGGCCGACCTCAAGATATTGCAAATGCATGTGTCTTTTTAGCAAGTGATGAATCTAGTTATATCACTGGGCAAATAATCAGTGTTAACGGAGGAATGATTTAGTGTTCAAGGCATTGAGAATTAATTCGAAAGAGGTTAAAATCCCGATTATCCAAGGTGGAATGGGAATTAGAATTAGTTTAGGTAATCTCGCCAAAGCCTGCATGAAAAATGGAATAGTTTCTACAATTAGTATGGCGCAAATAGGGTTGAATAAACGAAATTTCAGTAAAGACCCACTTACGAATAATTTACAAGCGTTAGAAGAAGAAATTGCTGAAATCAGACGCTCTGAGCCAAATGGAATTCTTGGGGTAAATGTAATGCATGCTGTAAATGATTACAAAGAGTATGTGACGTTCCTAAGTACACAAGATATTGATTTTGTTATTTCTGGGGCTGGTCTTCCATTGGATTTACCAACATACTTAAAAGGTACAAATGTAAAAGGTGCTTTTATTGTTTCAAGTGCAAGAGCTTGTAAAATCCTTTTGAAATCTTGGGATAGGAAACATAACTATATGCCAGAATTTATCGTTTGTGAAGGAAGTGAGGCAGGTGGACATTTAGGGTTTGGTAAAGAGGAACTCGAAAATCATACTGAGCAATCACTTGAAGAAATTGTCACAGAGGTAAAAGAAGTAGTCGATATCTATGCTGAAAAATATAATAAGAAGATTCCAGTAATCGCAGCAGGTGGTATTCATAACGGTAAAGACATCTATAAGTTTTTAAGACTAGGTTGTGATGGTGTTCAAATGGGTACTAGATTCATTGCAACAGAAGAATGTGATGTTTCATATAAATATAAAGAAAAAATTGTAAACGCGAAAGAAGAAGACATTGTTCTTACGAAAAGTCCTGCCGGATTACCAGCAAGAGCGATTAAAAACTATTTAACTGAATTCATAAAGACAAAACAAGTAAAAGTAACAAAATGCGTTAATTGCTTAAAAAAATGTAATAAAGTAGATATTCCTTATTGTATTACAGAGCAATTAGGTAATAGTGCAAACGGAGATGAAAGAGGTCTGTTTTTTACAGGTGCGAAAGCTTATTTGATTGATAAAGTAGAAACAGTAGAAACGGTGATCAATCAATTGGTAAGAGAATATAAGAATGAGTTATTGTTAGTAGGAGGAAAATGATGAGAAGACGTGTAGTAATTACAGGGATTGGGGCAATCACTCCAATTGGGAATGATGTTAATACGCTTTGGGAAAATGCAAAAAAAGGTACAAACGGAATAGAATATATCAAAAATTATGATCTTGAAAATAATGTAATAAAAATCGGTGGAGAAATCAAAGGGTTTGATTTTGAAGGATTTTTTGGACGTAAAAAACTCAAGAGAATGGATCGATTTGTGCAGTTAGGAATGATTGCGACAAAAGAAGCTATGGAAGATTCAAAACTTGATTTAACAATAGAAGATACTGATAGAATTGGTGTTTACTATGGTAGTGGTATTGGTGGATTAGAGACGATTGCTAGAGAAGAAGATAAAGCACAAAAAAAGGGGTATGATCGCGTAAGTCCTTTCTTTATACCAAGTGCGATTATCAACCTAGCTGCTGGACAAATTGCTATTGAGTATGGAATTAACGGAATGGTTACAAGTATCGTAACAGCTTGTGCTAGTGCAACAAATGCAATTGGTGATGCTTTTAGATCAGTTCGAGATGGATACTTAGATGTTGTTGTTACCGGTGGTAGTGAAGCAAGTTTGATTCCACTTGGACTTGGTGGGTTTAACGTTATGCAAGCTCTAAATAAAACTAACGATATAAATTACTCGTCAATTCCATTTGATAAAAATAGAAGTGGATTTGTAATGGGTGAAGGTGCAGGTACTTTGATTTTAGAAGACTATGAACATGCTATAAAAAGAGGTGCAAATATTTATGGAGAAATCGCCGGATATGGAGCAACATGTGATGCCTTTCATATCACAGGACCAGACCCAGAAGCATTAGGTGCTAAAAAATGCATGGAAAACGCTGTGAAAGATGCTAATTTATCAATGGAAGATGTAGACTATATAAATGCTCATGGGACAAGTACTCCATTAAATGATAAAACGGAAACATTAGCCATTAAAAAAGCATTTAAAGAACACGCCTATAACTTGAATGTTAGTTCTACAAAATCAATGACAGGGCATTTACTCGGTGCAAGTGGAGCAGTTGAGGCCATTCTTACATTATTGTCTGTAAAGAACGATTTTGTTTTGCCAACGATTAATACAAAGGAATTAGATGAAGAAATGGACTTGAATTATACTTTGGATAGTGGTATAACAAAAAATGTAGATGTTGCCATTTCTAATAGTTTAGGATTTGGTGGACATAACGCTACAATACTAATAAAAAAAGTTAAGGGTGAATAAGATGGAATTGAATAGTAACGAAATACAAAAAATTATTCCACACCGATATCCTTTCTTGTTAATTGATCGTGTAACTGATTTAAAACCAGGAAAAACATGTACTGCCATTAAAAATGTCAGTGCTAATGAGCCTCAATTTTTAGGACACTTTCCTGACGAACATGTGATGCCTGGAGTGTTAATGATTGAAGCGCTAGCTCAAACTGGAGCAGTGTGTATACTATCATTAGAAGAAAATAAGGGTAAAATTGCTTACTTTGCTGGAATTGATAAATGTAAGTTCAAGCAAAAAGTTTTACCGGGTGATCAGTTAGTTTTACATGTGGAAATTACGAAGCAAAAAGGATCTATTGGGGTAGGAGAGGCGGTTGCTACCGTTAATGGTAAAGTCGCTGTAAAAGCTGAATTGAAATTTGCAATAGGAAATTAGACTGTGTTTTGCATAGTCTTTTTTTATGACAAAATATCTATTTTTGAATACTTAAATTTATATTGATTAAGTTTATAATGAAATTATGTTATAATATTGCTAAGGAAAGTAGGTGGATTTTATGGAAAATTTAGCTCAATTTTTGAATGATTTGAAACCTCGAAAAATACTTGATGTTGGAACTGGTGGCGGTAATTTTATCGACTTGATCAAGACACTATACAATGATTTTGACAGTGTTGTTGGAATTGACACCTATGAATCTGCAATTAAATCAGCAAATCATAATTTTAAAGACTTTGATAATATTTCATTTGAACAAATGGACGCTTTAAGCATGGAGTTTGATGATAATTCTTTTGATATGGTTTGTTTGAGTAATTCTTTACATCACTTAAGTAATATCAAAGGAACTCTCTTAGAAATGGAAAGAGTTTTAAAGAATGATGGATATCTGTTGTTCGCCGAAATGATTAATAATGAATTAACTGTTCGACAACAATCTCATATGTTACTTCATCATTTTGCTGCAAAGATAGATAGATTAAGTGGTGAAATTCACAATGATACTTGGAGTGACAACAAAATTAAAGAAGTCTGTGAAACAAATAGTACCTTATCAATTACTGATTCCTGGATTCTAGATTACGAAAGAACAAAGGAAAATACAGATGAGGAAATAGACTGGCTTCTAGGAACAGTTGATCGCTTAACAAAAAGAGTGGATAATGATGATATTAACGAAGAAGGAAAAGCGATAAAAGAACACATTAAAGCAAACGGGTTTGACTCTTGTCCTACCTTAGTTGTGGTGATGAAAAAATGAAACTATTAAAAATGTTTGACAATAGAAGAATTAAACTAGGTGCTCAACCAATTATTTACCGTAATGCATCAAGAGCTATTATCTTCAAAGATGGCAAACTGCTAATGGTTTACAGTTCAAAAAGCAAAGAGTTTAAGTTTCCGGGTGGCGGTATTGAGAAAGATGAATCAAGAGAGGTCGCCTTGAAAAGAGAAGTTCTTGAAGAAGTTGGACATATTATAAAAAGTGTGAATGAGAGTTTAGGATATACTGATCAAATTTATAATGATATATATGATGATAAAAAGTACTTTTACCAAAGAAGCTATTACTATTTCTGTGAGGTAGAAGAAGAGTATGTTGGAATGAAACTCAGTGAATCAGAAACCGCTTTGGGATTCTTACCAAAATGGGTGACGATTGATGAAGCAATGGAAGTGAATCAGTTCAAAGTCGATCACGATAATGAATATCATTGGACTGAAAGAGAATTATACATATTAAAATTACTTAAGGAGATGATGAAGTGAGAGGTTTTGAAAAAGCTAAAGGATTTGAAAATTTAGAATTTGAATTACCAGTTAGAGGTACAAAATACAGCGCTGGATATGATATCGCTGTTATTGAAGATACTGTGATTGAACCAGGGAAAATAGTGTTTGCTAAAACCGGGGTGAAGGCTTATATGAATGAGGATGAAGTTTTGTTTTTATATCCTAGAAGCAGTTTAGCTCGAAAAAAAGGATTAATGTTAAGTAACAGTGTAGGAGTGGTAGATTGTGACTATTACTCAAACATAGATAACGATGGACATATTATGATTAGCCTATTTAATTTCACTGAAGAAAAGGTCGTAGTGAATAAAGGTGAAAAAGTTGCTCAGTGTATTTTTCAGCAGTATTTAACTGTCTCAGACGAAGTTAGCATAGAGAGTGAAAGAACTGGTGGATTTGGTAGTACTACAAAGTAAAAAGACTATTTAGAAAATAGTCTTTTTTTAGTGCTTTTTATGTTGACTTTGGCACTTTCAATGTTATACTTATGGTAGATATTAGGTGTCTTTTTAGACATAACAGGGAATTGAGTTAAAATCTCAAGCTGTCCCAGCAACCGTAATATGGACGAAATGCATAAAAACCACTGCTTTTTAGCGGGAAGGATGCAGAGTAGGATGAAATTGAGCCGGTAGACCTACCTAAAAATCTAAACAAATATACTCCTGGGCCCTGAGTAGAGACGTTATTAAGTTATTTTCAACTTACAAAACGACTAATCATCCAGGGGGATGGTTTTTTTTATTTTTATTACAAAATTGAAGGAGGCAAAAATGAAAAAACTATTCTCTATAATTGCAGCTTTAGCGTTAGTAATAACACTTACTGCATGTACAGAAGACTTACAACCAAAAGTAACAGACTTAGAAACAAAAATTGCAACTTTAGAAGCACAAATCTCAACTCTTGAAGGTGAGAAAGACGTACTAACTACTGATCTAACATCAGCTACAGAATCTAACACTTCAAAAGATGGTGTGATTGCTGAACAAATTATTGATATCGAAGAACTTGAAGAAGATATTCAATTTTTACAAGAACACGTTGCTGAATTACAAGGACAGTTGTTTGACAAAGTAATCACGATATCAGTTAAATCCGTAGACGGAACTGTTGAAACATCAACAATAGGAGTTAACGACGATTACGAAGGTACCGTTTTTGATTTATTGGATGCATCATTTGAAGTCACTGCGACAGTTTCACAATATGGACACTACATTACAGGACTTGAAGATTTGCAACCTACCAACGGAGCTTATATTTCATTCACTAAAAATGGTGTAGCATCAATGGTTGGTGTCGATACAGCAACTTATGATGATGGAGATGAATTCTCATTTGAACTAGTATGGTGGGACATGACAGAAAAGGCTGTGTCTGATGGAATTGATTTATTTTTGGAAAATCAAGCATCAAATTATGTGAATGCTACAACAATTGATTACTCAGTAATGGCGGCATTAGCTCAATTAGGTGTAGTTGAAGAATATGTAACAGATGCAGAAGTACAAGCTTATGTTGATGGGTTAGATATCACAACTGCAACAGGGTACTTTAAAGCAATTGTAATCTTAGAAGCAGCGGGCTTAGACGCTACAACATTATATAGTGATTTAAATGCAATTGCCGCACCAGCAGTTTTTGGTGGGACAGGGTATCAATTACAAGCGTTCAATGTTAATACAACAACTACAGATTTCAGCGCGTTTGAAACTGCAGCTTTAACAAATTTAGCTTCAAGTGGAAATACACCGGTTGATTTAGGTGTTGATTCTGGAGCAATTACTGTATTGGCATTAAGTAATTATAAAGAAGAAACAGGAGTTGATAGTTTAATTGGCGACTGGGTATCATATATTAAAACAAACCAAACTGAAAATGGAGCAATCCTTGATAAAGATTTTGGTTGGGGAGCAAGTGAGAACGGAGCTACATTAGCACAAGCAGTAGTTGGATTGGTATCGGTAGGTGTAAACCCAAAAGGTGGAGATACAACAATGGCAGATATGACTAAATTGAACTATGATCTAGTAAATCGTTTATGTGAATATCAAAATGCAGATGGTTCGTTCAATTGGTTATTAGAGGACACAGAACCTAATTTAGGATTTACAACACCACAAGGATTCTTAGCCCTTGTTACATATTATGAGTTTAGTAATTCATATGGAACAGCTACAAATCCTTACAACTTTGAATAAATAAATTAGATATTAAAGGAGTGGCAGTTATGAAGAAATTAATCGTTAGCATCATAGCGTTAGCAGTTATAACAACTGGTTTTTTCATGCTGAAACAAGAGAGTGAGGCAGAATCATTTGGTACTATAACGGTTGAATTAGTTGATGATAAAAATCAACTAACAACGAAAGAAATATCATTTGATGAAGGTGAAACTCTGCTTGATTTGCTTCAATCAAACTACCAAGTGGGCTGCGCAGACGACACATACAAAATTAGTGACGTTTGTGAAAAAACAACGTTTGGTGGACATGTGATTTTACAGATAGAAAACGTAGTAACTGATTGGAATAATAGTTATGTTGCAATCTATATAAACAATGTATATAGTACATCTGGTATCGATCAAGTAGAGTTGGTTGATGGTAACGTATATCGATTTGAACATACTGTTTATGGAGGTGAATGGGATGACAACTAAAAGGTTAATTATCGTCGCATTCGCAATTTCCATAACGGTTGTACAAGAGGAAATATTGCTATTGATTCCTAACGTTCAGTTCACAATTTTATTAGTTATATTATTTTCAAGGTTCTTTACATTCAAAGAGAGTTTTATTTATATTCTTGTTTATGTATTTCTTGATAGTCTTTATATGGGGACTCTAAATCCTTTCTACATGATTCCAATGTTTTTAGGGTGGATGCTAATCCCTGTTTCACAAGTATTATTTCTACATAAAACGACAAAAGTAATATATATTGCACTCTTTGGTTTGATATTTGGATTCCTCTATTCTTGGATGTATATTCCATTCCAAATGGTAGAGCAAGGGATTACGGATTTATGGCCATATTTAATAAAAGATATCCCATTTGAATTAATTCTAGCAGGAACAGGTTTCCTATCAGTCTATTTAATTTATGAACCGCTTGAACTGGTTCTTAACAATCTATTTAAAAGTGAAGGGATTATACAAAATAATCAAATGAAAAGTCTACCGAAAAAGTAGACTTTTATCTTTATATAATAAAGTTAGTTAATTTTCTTGATTTATAGATACAGATTTGATATAATACAAAAGCCGTAAAATACACACACACCAGAGTAACTGGCTTTGAGCTAAAATAATTTAGTTGTCAGTTATATAGAAGGTAGTGGAGGCATTAAAATCTAAAGGAGGAATCAAAAATGGGTGTAATCTCAATGAAACAGCTTCTTGAAGCTGGAGTACATTTCGGACATCAAACACGTCGTTGGAATCCTAAAATGGACGAGTATATTTATACTTCTCGTGGTGGAATTCATATCATCGACTTACAAAAAACAGTAGTATTAGTAGAGGATGCTTATCAAAAATTATTAGAAATTGGTAAAAATGGTGGGAAAGTTTTATTCGTTGGTACGAAAAAACAAGCTCGTGACGTTGTTAAAGCTGAAGCTTTAAGAACTGGGCAATATTATGTATCTCAAAGATGGTTAGGTGGAACTTTAACTAACTTCAAAACAATCAGAAAATCTATCCGTAAATTACATGATTTAAACAGAATGGAACAAGATGGAACTTTCGATCGTTTAACTAAAAAAGAAGTTATCACAAAACGTAAAGAAATGGACAGACTAGAAAAATTCTTAGGTGGAATTAAAGATATGAAATCTTTACCACAAGCAGTATTTGTAGTAGATCCAATGCAAGAGAAAAATGCAGTATTAGAAGCTAAAAAATTAGGAATTCCAGTATTCGGTATCGTAGATACTAACTGTGACCCAGATTTAGTAGACGTAATTATCCCTGGTAATGACGATGCAATTCGTTCAGTGAAATTAATCGTTGGTAAATTAGCAGATGCATTCATTATTGCAGCTGGTGGAGTTGTAGAACCTACTCCTGAAACACCAAGACCTGAAAGAAAACCTTATAACAACAATCATAGAGACAACAGAAATAACAACCGTAAACCATATAACAAACCTTACCAAAAAAATAACAACAACAATAGACCATACAACAGCAATAGACCTAATAATAACAGCAATAGACCTGCAAACAACACACCAAGACCAACAAACACACCAAGACCTGCAGTTCAAAAAGAAGCTCCTAAAAAAGTAGAAAAAACAATTGCTCAAGTTAAACCAGTAGTTAAACCAGCAGTTGAAGTAAAAGTTGAAAAACCAGTAAAAAAAGTTACGGCAGAAAAAGTTAGTGTTGATGTAAGTACTTTAAAAGTTACTGAATTAAAAGCATTAGCAAAACAAAAAGGTATCACTGGATATTCAAAACTTAAAAAAGCTGAATTAATTGAAGCTTTAAAATAAAACTTTAAAAAGAGCTTTAGGGCTCTTTTTTTAAAAAATAGAACTTAGTATTATTTGAAGTAAAATCATATATATGATAAAATATTAAATGGAAAATTTGATTGGAGGAAATAAAATGGCAATCACAGCAAAATTAGTAAAAGAATTAAGAGATAAAACTGGTGCAGGAATGATGGATTGTAAAAAAGCTTTAACTGAAACTGACGGAGATTTAGATTTAGCAGTAGACTGGTTACGTGAAAAAGGTATCGCGAAAGCAGCTAAAAAACAATCAAGAATCGCAGCAGAAGGATTATGTAATGTATTAGTAAATGGAAACGAAGCTGTAGTTTATGAGTTAAACTGTGAAACAGATTTCGTTGCTAAAAATGAAAACTTTGATGCTTTAATCAACAAAGTTGGACAAGCTATCTTAGATAGTAAAGCTACAAACTTAGATGAAGCTTTATTAGTAGAATTAGACGGTAAAACATTAGCTGACGTATTAGTTGACGCTACAGTAACTATCGGAGAAAAAATCAACTTACGAAGAGTATCTCGTATTGTGAAAACAGATGAAGATTACTTCGGTGCGTACAAACATATGGGTGGAAAAATCGCTTCATTAGTAGTTATGAATGGTACAAACGATGAAGTAGCTAAAGATGTATCAATGCATGTTGCAGCTATCAATCCGAAATACTTAGATCAAACTCAAATTAGTGAAGAAGTTATCGCTCATGAAAAACAAGTATTAACAAACGAAGCATTAAATGAAGGTAAACCAGCAAATATCGTTGAAAAAATGGTAGTTGGACGTTTAAATAAATACTTAAAAGAAATTTGTTTAGTGAATCAACCATTCGTTAAAAACCCAGATTTAACAGTTGATAAATTTGTAAAAGAAAACAATGGTAAAGTTCTTTCATTCTTACGTTTAGAAGTAGGAGAAGGAATTGAGAAACGCGTTGAAGACTTCGCTGCTGAAGTAATGAACCAAGTTAACGCATAATTATTCAAGCAAAAAGGACACAAAATATTGTGCCCTTTTTTTTAACATAATTTAGTATTTAGTTATATTTTGTGGTATAATATGTAAAGACAAAATAGCGACTTTTTTAAGGAGGAATCACTGTGAGTGAGAAAAAGAGAATTATCATAAAATTGAGTGGTGAAGCTTTAAGCGATGGTAACACAAAAGCAATCGATCCAGAAAAAGTAAGATTAATTGCGAAAGAAATAAAAACGACTTACGATTTGGGAAATTTAGAAATTGGAATAATTGTAGGTGGTGGAAATATTTGGCGCGGTAAAATTGGTGCTGAAATGGGAATGGAAAGAAGCAGTGCAGATTATATGGGGATGTTAGCTACAATCCTAAATGCGCTAGCCTTACAAAATGCTATAGAGGAATTAGGGATTGAAACAAGAACAATGACAAGCTTAAACATACCTCAAGTCGCTGAACCTTATATAAGAAGAAAAGCTATAAGTAATCTTGAAAAAGATCGAATTGTAATCTTCGGTGGTGGAACTGGGAATCCTTACTTTAGTACAGATACAACAAGTGCTTTAAGAGCTGCTGAAATTGGTGCCGACGTCATATTAATGGCTAAAAATGGTACTGATGGTGTGTACGATAAAGACCCTAGAAAACACAAAGATGCAAAAAAATTCACAACTTTGAAACATCAGGAAGTCTTGGAGTTAGGACTTCAAGTTATGGATGCAACCGCTGCAGCATTATGTATGGATAATAACATTGAAATCGCAGTATTTGATATGAACCAAGCAGGAAACATAAAAAGAGTAGCTGCTGGTGAAAAAATTGGAACAAGAATTAATTAAGGAGGAAATATTATGCCTGATATGATTTTATTAGAAACGGAAGAAAAGATGGAAGAACGTGTAAGTTCTTTATCACATGAATTAAGTAAAGTACGTACTGGACGTGCAAATCCTAGAATGTTCGACGATGTGAAAGTAGAATACTATGGTGCTCCAACACCAATTTCACAAGTAGGAAACATTGGGGTGCCTGAACCTACACAAATCGTAATTAAACCTTACGACAAATCAATTGTAAAAGATGTAGAAAAGGCAATTCTAAAAGCTAACTTAGGTGTTACACCAAATAATGAGGGACAACAGTTACGTATTGTGTTACCTCCACTAACAACACAAGTTCGTCAAGACCTTGTTAAGAGAGTTAAAAAATATGGTGAAGAAGCAAAAATTAGCGTTCGTAGCATTCGTAGAGATGGAAATGATGCAATCAAGAAACTAGAAAAAGATTCATCAATCTCTGAAGATGATTCTAAAGGATACCAAGATGATATCCAAGAATTGACAAATAATTACATCGCTGAAGTTGAAAGAGTTTGTAAAGAAAAAGAAGAAGATATAATGAGTATCTAGAGCTGAAATTCAGCTCTTTTTTCTTTGCGAATTATTGTAAAAAAAAGACGCAAAAATTCGCGTCTACATATTTATTCCCATAAAGTTGGGTTACTCGTAGTGACAGAAACAGCACCATGTTCTAAACAACTATCAATATCTTCTCTATTTTGGATTAAACCTCCACAAATCACCAAAGCGTTTGTGTCTGCAACAATTCTATCCAATACTCCATTTGAAACAGCAGGAAGGATTTCAAGAAAATCGGGTTCTGTTTTTTGAATCATTGATAAACTCTTATTTAAAGAGAGAGTATCTTTTAGAAAAACGCGTTGAATTGATACAACTTTCCTTTTCTTTGCCTGTAAAATTACAGATGGTTTAATTGAAATGATACCATCAACATGTAGTTTTTGAATTAAATATGTTGCCCCGAACTCATCACTAGAAAGACCTTTAATTAAATCTATATGAATAAAGACTCTTTTACCATTTTCTTTTAACTCCAAAACGATGTCCTCGAGTTCTGCTAATTGAAAGTCCATAAGAATACAAATGGTTAAATCTGATTTCATAAAAATCTTTAAACTTTTAAAGTTGGAAATTGCCGGTAAGACTTGTGGGAATTGCATTGACATAGTAACACCTACTTATTCTTTTTATTAATCTAATTTATTATACTTTATTATTGCTATTGGTGCAAATAAAGGATGGTGTTTTTGATAAATACTTTGAATGTGAAAGTTTTATGAGGATTAGCAAAAAAAGTGGTAATATAATTAAAAGTAATGTATAATTAATTAATGTTTGGAGGTGCTATAAATGAGTTTAGAAACAAGAGTTTTAAACGGTTATATACCGGAGCACATAGCGATTATTATGGATGGAAATGGAAGATGGGCTAAAAATAGAAGAATGCCCAGAACATTTGGTCATCAAAAGGGTAGTGAAAACCTTAAGAATATAGCAATAGAATGTAGAAAACTAGGCGTTAAGGCACTTAGTGTTTATGCGTTTAGCACAGAAAATTGGAAAAGACCTAAAGCTGAGATTGATTATTTAATGGGTCTACCCAAAGAATTCGAAGAAACATTTAAAGGGAAATTTGAAGAAAACGATATAAGAGTAATCTTTAGTGGCTTAAGAAAAAGATTTCCTGAGGATGTACAAGATTTAATTAAACGAGTTGAAGAGAAAACCAAGGATCGTTCAGGTATGATTTTAAATATTTGTTTTGATTATGGTTCATATACAGAAATGTTAACAGCGATTAAAGAAATAGCAATCGATGTAAAAGACGGCAAAATTGTAGTCGAAGACATTGATGAAGAATTAATGACAAGTCATTTATATACAAAGGAATTGCCAAAACTGGATCTGCTTATTCGTACAAGTGGAGAGTTAAGAATCAGTAATTTTTTATTGTGGCAATTAGCTTATAGTGAACTGTATTTTCCAAAAGTTCATTGGCCTGCATTTAATAGAAAACAATTATTAAAAGCGATTGATAATTTCCAAAAACGAAATCGTCGCTTTGGGGGACTTAAGAAGGAGGAAGAGTAATGAAACAACGTACAATCACAGGGATTGTTTTAGCATTAGTATTAGTTCCTGCGTTTTATATAGGTGGTTTGTTTCTCAACCTAGTGATTCTACTAATGACACTAGGAGCTACTTACGAACTTTTGAAGATGTTCAGTGTAAAAAATGATATTGATAATGGGATTAAAGTTCTATTTATGATTTTATCTGGGTTACTTTATCACACGATAAGATCTTATTATGATGCACCTCTTGAGTTTAAACTTGAGTGGGTATTTATGACTATTGTTTTAGTTGTTTTTATTGGAAGTTTCTTATTGGTGCTTTCACCAAAGTTTTCTGTAGATAATTTTGGTCAAGTATTAGTAAGTGTGTTGTATCCTGCGCTTGGATTTGGAGCGGTTTATGGAATTAGAAGTGCTGGTGTATATAATATTGGATTCGTATTTGTGATTACGATATGTACAGATATCTTTGCATATGTAGTTGGAGTTCGATTTGGTAAGCATCGATTGGCAGAACACATTAGCCCTAAGAAGAGTATTGAAGGTAGTTTGGGTGGAACGTCCATCGCTTTAATTATTACAATGCTTTATTTATGGGTGTTTAATATGGATAGTGTATTGAGTATTGAGTTGAATATCATCTTTAGTATTTTACTGATTATTTTGATTAGTATTATGGGACAAGTTGGTGATTTAGTTGCGAGTAAGATGAAAAGAAATTATGGAATCAAAGATTTCTCGAATTTATTCCCTGGACACGGTGGGGTTCTTGATAGATTTGATAGTCTAGTATTTACAGCAATGGTCTTAATGCTGTTGAATGAATTTATAGGAGTGTTATCATGAACTTGTTTTTATTAGGAGCAACTGGTAGCATTGGTGATCAAACCTTGGATATTGTAAGAAGAAATCCAGATGATTTTAATATTGTTACTTTAGCGGTTAATAGAAGTATTGACAAATTAAAGTTGATTATTGATGAGTTCAAACCACAATATTGTAGTGTTGGTGAGCTTAAAGATAAAGAGATACTAGAAGAAATATATCCTAGTATCAAATTTGGGTTTGGTGAATCAGGACTGATTGAAGCGGCTACTTTCGGAGAAAACAGTGATGACTTGGTAGTTAACTCTGTTGTAGGAAGTGTGGGGTTGTTACCAACCTATCATGCTATAAAAAAAGGAAGAGATATCGCGCTTGCTAATAAAGAAACATTGGTAATTGGTGGAGATGTGATTAATCCTTTAGTGAAGGAATATGGTGTAGACTTGATTCCAATCGATTCTGAGCATAGTGCAATTATGCAATGTCTAAATGGAGAAAACCCAAAAACAATCAGAGAAATAATCATCACAGCATCAGGTGGCTCTTTTCGTGATAAAACTCGCGAAGAACTAATTGATGTTACTGTTAAGGATGCACTTAACCATCCAAATTGGAGTATGGGTGCTAAAATAACAATTGATAGTGCTTCGATGATGAATAAAGGGTTAGAAGTAATTGAGGCTCATCATCTATTTGATGTTCCTTATTCACAAATAAGTACCGTTATTCACAAAGAGAGTATTATTCACTCTTTGGTTGAATTCGAAGATACGTCTATTATGGCTCAATTAGGTAATCCGGATATGAGAGTGCCTATTAGTTATGCGATAAATAGAAGGCAAAGAACTGATTTTAATGCTGAAAGATTGAGTATTAAGGATTTAGGTGCTTTGCATTTTGAACCAATGAACTACGAAAGATTTCCTTTAATAAAAATGGCGTATGAAGTTGGAGAAAAAGGTGGGATTATGCCAGCGGTTTTCAATGCTGCAAATGAAGCTGGTGTTTCATTATTTCTTAAAGAAAAAATTTCATTTTTACAGATTGAAGAAATTGTGTCGGAATGTATAACGGGATTTGAAAATAAAGAAGCAACTTTGGAGCGTATCTTAGAAGCAGATAAAGTTGTTAAAGAGTACGTTTATAATAAGTACCAATAAAAGGATGTGCACAATATGATACTAAATATTTTAGTTTTTATACTTAGTTTAAGTTTAGTAATAATACTACATGAACTGGGACATTTTATAATGGCAAGAAAAGCAGGCATCTTATGTCATGAGTTTAGTTTAGGTATGGGTCCTGTTATATGGAAAACAAAAAAGGGTGAAACAACTTATTCGGTTAGAGCAATTCCAATAGGTGGATATGTAATGATGGCTGGTGAAGAAATCAGTGATGAAGTTGTTAAAGTAGATATGGATGTTCGATTAGTTTTTGAAGGAGATTACGTATCAAAAATCATTCTTGATCATACCGATGAAAGATATCAAGAAAATTTAAAGGTGAAAGTGGATAAAGTCGATTTGTTGGGTAAAGATAATGCACCTTTATATATTAATGAGTATCCAGTTAAAAGAGATGCCTTTTACATATTTAAAAAACAGGAACTTCAAATAGCACCATATGATAGAGGGTTTGAAGGTAAGACGAAATGGCAAAGATTTTCATCTATCTTTGCTGGTCCGTTAATGAACTTTATTCTAGCATTCTTTGTATTTGTCATTGTCAACTTGCTTGTTGGTTTTCCAAACATGGACAAAGCAGAAGTGGGGATATTGGGAGAAGGATTACCAGCTGAAAATGTTTTAGAAATAGGAGATGTTATAACATCTGTTAATAACGTTGAAGTTGATACGTGGGACGAAATGAGTATTGCCTTCGATCAGTTTCAAAGTGATCGTTCAATTGAACTGACAATTAATAGAGATGGAACTACATTAACGGAGGAAGTTACACCGGTACTTTATTTCTATTCTGTTGGGTTCCATAGTGCTGTTAACCCGGAAAATGTTGAGACACTTGAGATTGGGGCAGTAGGTGATGGTACAATTGCGTCAAATGCTGGTTTTAAAGAAGGTGACATTCTTGTAAAAGTATTTGATACTGATAAAAGCGAGTTTGTTACATTGTCTAACTGGGATGATGTGATAACTGAACTGACAAGGATTGGGAATTTACCATATGAAGAAAATTATGAAGTAGACTTTGTTGTTCTAAGAGATGGGAAAGAAGTCACACTGACAGTAGAAGAACCTTTTAGTGAGGCGTTCCTAGAATCTCAAGGAATTGGAATTGTTGATATGAAAATTGGAATTAGTCCGGACTACGATTTCAGTTTAGGGCAAAGCTTTGTTTCTGGTGCTAAGGATGTTTGGTCATCTGCTGGAATCATTTTTACAACTATAGGATTATTGTTTGATAATTCTGGTGCTGGAGCGGGAATTGGTGTAGATAACCTTGCTGGACCTTTGGGAATATATGAAATTACAAGTACTGCTTTATCACAAGGATTCATTAGTTTATTGAGTTGGATTGGACTTTTAAGTGTTAACCTGGGTGTTATCAACTTACTACCAATACCAGCATTAGACGGAGGAAGATTGGTGTTCTTAGGGTATGAAGCTGTTACTCGTCGCAAACCAAACAAAAAAATTGAGAATACGTTACACTACGTTATGTACTTAGCGTTAATGGGATTATTTGTTTTTATCACATTTAACGATCTGCTACGTATGTTTAACTTGAAATAGGAGTGAGTTTTTATGAAACAAAGTTTATTATTTGTGCCTACACTTAAAGAGGCACCAAAAGACGCAGAGGTAAGAAGTCATAAATTGATGAGTAGAGCTGGTTTGATTAAACAAGTTGCATCAGGAGTTTATACTTATTTACCACTTGGTTACAATGTAATCAAGAAAATAGAAAATATTATTAGAGAAGAACTTGATAAAATTGGATGTAGTGAACTTTTAATGCCTGCTTTACAACCAAGAGACTTATGGGAAGAAAGCGGTAGATGGGAGAAATATGGTCCTGAGTTAATGAGACTTAACGATCGGAAAGATCGAGAATTTTGTCTTGGTCCTACCCATGAAGAGATTATTACGCAAGTTGTAAGAGACTATTTGAATTCGTACAAGAAATTACCATTAGCATTATATCAAATTCAAACTAAGTTCCGCGACGAAATGAGACCTAGATTCGGATTAATGCGTGGTCGTGAGTTTATTATGAAGGATGCTTATACATTTACAGAAACTCAGGAACAATTGGACGAGTGGTATAAAGAATTTACGAAAGCTTACATTGAAATATTTAGAAGATGCGGATTAGAAACGAGAATCGTATCTAGTGATGTAGGACAAATAGGTGGTAGTGAAGCTGATGAGTTTATGGTGATGAGTGAGGTTGGAGAGGATACGATTACTTATTGTCAAGATTGTTCTTATGCTGCTAATCAAGAGTTGTCAGAACTTGAAGAAGGAGACTCATGTCCTTTATGTGGTGGAACAATCAAAGTAGCCAAAGGTATTGAAGTTGGTAATATCTTCAAACTCGGAACAAAATATTCTGAAAGCATGAATGCCAAAGTGATAAATAAAGAAGGTAAGCAAGTTCCTGTAATTATGGGATGTTACGGTATTGGAATTAGTAGAACTCTGATGGCATCTGTAGAACAAAATAGTACTGAAAATGGAATTGTTTGGCCTGATGAAATCGCACCTTTTAAAGTTCATATTATCCCAGTAAATATGAAAGACGATAAACAAGTTGAAGAAGCAACTAAATTGTATAAAACTTTAAAAGAAAATGGTGTCCAAGTTTTAATGGATGATCGTAAAGAAAGAGCAGGAGTTAAGTTCAAAGATGCTGACCTTATTGGTGTTCCGTTCAGAATTGTTGTTGGTAAGGATATAGTCGACAATAAAGTTGAATTTTCAAACAGAAAACTTGGAACAAAAGAAGCGGTGGATTTAACAGAAGTTTTATCGCTTATATAATATAGAAAAAAAGAGGGCAATTTGCTCCCTTTTTTTGTACGAAAAACCATACTAATATAGTTGATAAATGGTACTATAAAAAAAAGAGAAAAAAGATGAATATATGTGTTGACATTTACTATACTTTTTTATATACTTTTAAATGCAGCGTCGGAAGAAACTGTACACGATTATTAACTGTTTCAAATGACAATTCATGTCTTGATTGTACTGTGAAAAAATCATTGAAAATAAGTTGAAAAAAGTGTTGACAATAAAGGTGATATTATATATACTCTTTATTGCGGGTCGAAGAAATTATTTGATCCCGAACCTAGATTTTTAGGTCTTTGAAAACTGAATAGAACAAGTCAATTTGAGTGAAGGAAGAAGTACTTTTATTAGAGATAATAAATTAAACAATTCATATAATTATGGAGAGTTTGATCCTGGCTCAGGATAAACGCTGGCGGCATGCCTAATACATGCAAGTCGAACGCTCTCGATCTTCGGATCAATGAGAGAGTGGCGAACGGGTGAGTAACACGTAAGAAATCTGCCCTAAAGACGAGGATAACTATTGGAAACGATAGCTAATACTGGATAGGACATAAGATCGCATGATCTAATGTTTAAAGGCGCGTATGCGTCGCTATAGGATGATCTTGCGCTGTATTAGATAGTTGGTGAGGTAACGGCTCACCAAGTCAATGATACATAGCTGGACTGAGAGGTTGAACAGCCACACTGGGACTGAGACACGGCCCAGACTCCTACGGGAGGCAGCAGTAGGGAATTTTCGGCAATGGGCGCAAGCCTGACCGAGCAATGCCGCGTGAATGATGAAGGCCTTCGGGTCGTAAAATTCTGTTGTTAAGGAAGAACATACAGTCTAGGAAATGAGATTGTACTGACGGTACTTAACCAGAAAGCTCCGGCTAACTACGTGCCAGCAGCCGCGGTAATACGTAGGGAGCGAGCGTTATCCGGAATTATTGGGCGTAAAGCGTGCGTAGGCGGTTTATTAAGTCAAATCTGAAAGTCCACAGCTTAACTGTGGAAGGTGATTTGAAACTGGTAAACTTGAGTACGGCAGAGGTTAGTGGAATTCAATGTGTAGCGGTGGAATGCGTAGATATATTGAGGAACACCAGTGGCGAAGGCGGCTAACTGGACCGGAACTGACGCTGAGGCACGAAAGCGTGGGGAGCAAACAGGATTAGATACCCTGGTAGTCCACGCCGTAAACGATGAGAACTAAGTGTTGGGGTAACTCAGTGCTGAAGCTAACGCATTAAGTTCTCCGCCTGGGGAGTACGACCGCAAGGTTGAAACTCAAAGGAATTGACGGGTCTCCGCACAAGCGGTGGAGCATGTTGTTTAATTCGAAGATACGCGAAGAACCTTACCAGGTCTTGACATCTTCTTGATCGTCCTAGAGATAGGATTTCCCTTCGGGGCAAGAATGACAGGTGGTGCATGGTTGTCGTCAGCTCGTGTCGTGAGATGTTGGGTTAAGTCCCGCAACGAGCGCAACCCCTATCTTTAGTTGCTAACATTAAGTTGAGGACTCTAGAGAGACTGCCAGTGATAAACTGGAGGAAGGTGGGGATGACGTCAAATCATCATGCCCCTTATGACCTGGGCTACAAACGTGCTACAATGGCCGGTACAACGAGTTGCCAACCCGCGAGGGGGAGCTAACCTTTTAAAGCCGGTCTCAGTTCGGATTGAAGTCTGCAACTCGACTTCATGAAGTTGGAATCGCTAGTAATCGTGGGTCAGCATACCACGGTGAATACGTTCTCGGAGATTGTACACACCGCCCGTCATACCACGAGAGTTTGTAACACCCGAAGTACGTGGCCTAACCAGTTTACTGGAGGGAGCGTCCTAAGGTGGGACAGATGATTGGGGTAAAGTCGTAACAAGGTATCCCTACGGGAACGTGGGGATGGATCACCTCCTTTCTAGGGAGAAAGATACATTAACGAAACATCAATTCTTTGCTAAACGAAAATTTGTACATTGTTCTATTTGGTTTTGAGAGACCTAATTTCTAATGAAATGAAAACTCTCAACATAATTAAGAAGGTCTTTGAAAAGTGAATAATACTGTAAAAAGTTAAGAAATTAAGAGCGCAAGGTGAATGCCTTGGCAACTGGAGCCGATGAAGGACGCGACGAACAGCGATATGCTACGGGTAGCAGTAAGTACGCAACGATCCGTAGATTTCCGAATGGGGCAACCCACTAGTTTGAAGAACTAGTACCTGATTTATCAGGGGGGATACGCAGGGAACTGAAACATCTTAGTACCTGTAGGAAAAGAAAGTAATAACGATTCTCTTAGTAGCGGCGAGCGAAAAGGGACCAGCCCAGTTTTAACATTGGAGTTACAAAATTTATTGATAGATGAATAGTGTGGGAAAGCTAACCAAAGAAGGTGATAGTCCTGTAATCGAAATCAATAAATCTCTGTTAAACGAAGAGTACGGCGGAACACGTGAAATTCTGTCGGAACATGCGAGGACCATCTCGTAAGGCTAAATACTACCAGTTGACCGATAGTGAACCAGTACCGTGAGGGAAAGGTGAAAAGAACCGCGGGAGCGGAGTGAAAAGATCCTGAAACCTTGTGCTTACAACAAGTCAGAGCCCGTTAATGGGTGATGGCGTGCCTTTTGTAGAATGAACCGGCGAGTTATGTTAACGTGCAAGGTTAAGCTTTGAGGAGTGGAGCCGTAGCGAAAGCGAGTTTTAACCAGCGTCTTAGTACGTTGACATAGACCCGAAACTGGGTGAGCTAGCCATGAGCAGGTTGAAGTTGGGGTAAGACCCAATGGAGGACCGAACCAGGGTATGTTGAAAAATGCTTGGATGACTTGTGGCTAGAGGTGAAATTCCAATCGAACCCAGAGATAGCTGGTTCTCAGCGAAATAGCTTTCGGGCTAGCGTTGCAGTTAAGTGGTATGCAGGTAGAGCACTGAATGGTTGATGGCCCCATCCCGGGGTACTGATATCAATCAAACTCCGAATGGCATACTTACATATGCAGCAGTCAGACTACGGGTGATAAGGTCCGTGGTCGAGAGGGAAACAGCCCAGACCGCCAGTTAAGGTCCCTAAATCCATATTAAGTGGGAAAGGATGTGGAGTTGTTTAGACAACTAGGAGGTTGGCTTAGAAGCAGCCATCCTTTAAAGAGTGCGTAATAGCTCACTAGTCGAATGATTCTGCGCCGAAGATGTAACGGGGCTAAACATGATACCGAAACTGCGGATCCGTAAGGATGGTAGCTGAGCGTTCTTATTGCGGAGAAGTCTGATCGTGAGGACAGGTGGAGCGATAAGAAGTGAGAATGCCGGTGTGAGTAATGAAAAGTAGGGTGAGAATCCCTACCGTCAAAAGTCTAAGGTTTCCAGAGGAAGGTTCGTCCGCTCTGGGTTAGTCTGGACCTAAGGTGAGGCTGAAAAGCGTAGCCGATGGATATCCGGTTGATATTCCGGGACCACCATATGAACTGATGGAATGACGGAGAAAGATAGCCAAACTAGATTAGTGGATTTCTAGTGAAAGTGTCAAGGGCGTGTTATAGGCAAATCCGTAACACACATAGCCTGAGGCTCTGAAGTCAAATTGGTGAATCTATGCTTCCAAGAAAAGTTTCTAGGGTTAATTTATATGGTGCCAGTACCGTAAACCGACACAGGTAGACGAGGAGAGAATCTAAAGACGCGCGAGATAACTCTTGTTAAGGAACTCGGCAAAATGACCCCGTAACTTCGGGATAAGGGGAGCTCTACTAGTTGGAGCCGCAGAGAATAGGCCCAAGCGACTGTTTATCAAAAACACAGCTCTATGCTAAATCGCAAGATGATGTATAGGGGGTGACGCCTGCCCAGTGCTGGAAGGTTAAGAGGAGTGCTTAGCTTCGGCGAAGGTGCGAATTGAAGCCCCAGTGAACGGCGGCCGTAACTATAACGGTCCTAAGGTAGCGAAATTCCTTGTCGGGTAAGTTCCGACCCGCACGAAAGGCGTAACGATTTGGGCACTGTCTCAACAAGAGACTCGATGAAATCTTAGTACCGGTGAAGATGCCGGTTACCCGCGACAGGACGGAAAGACCCCGTGGAGCTTTACTGTAGCTTGATATTGAT
>PPCM01000100.1_pt1 | contig 141698 bp, 95 predicted proteins | sample 1555541 | NCBI WGS metagenome assembly PPCM01 (sample SAMN05284479, study PRJNA326546) | Marine sediment metagenome, whole genome shotgun sequencing project. | isolation source: marine sediment | place: Germany: Wadden Sea | collected 2012-09-05
CGAATTTATCCATCATGCAAATTTAATTTTTAGACAGAGTTAGATTTACACCCTCAACTTCAATCAATTTCAACAAGAGGTTGACCGCACAGTATCACTCTACAACCACGATAAACCACACTCAAGGTTGAATCGCAAAACACCTATTCAGTTTGAAAAGGAATGGTTATCTTTGAATTGCCAAACAAACGCGAAGGTGACCGAGTCATTCGATGCAAATGATAATATGAATGGGACATTGAGTCCCTTTCATATTAGCCAAACAAAGGCTCAGATGCACGATGTAAGCAATGCAAATGATATTAAAAATTGAATAAAAGCGGTCAACCTTATTCAGGCATGGTCACTTCTAAAATCAACAATCTTCAATGGATATTCTGAAATGAAAAAATGATAGCCACAAACCTGCCTGCCGGTAGGCAGGGACACGAAGACTCTAAGATTCACTAAGCTATTCTTTGTGTTTCTTCGTGGCTATGAGCCTTAGTGGCAAAAGAATCAGCGAAAATCAGCGCATCAATTTGCGTTAATCTGCGAGAAACTAAAATCAGTCTTTTCTGTGTATATCTGTGTACCAACTATTTGTAACCACAATTAAAATCCTTTTTGCTCTTAGCACTACTTCTGGTTTTCAATCACAAACTGATACCCATCCTTGGCATTACCTGTAAGCACAACATTAGTTTCGGTAACACCTTCGAGGTCTTGTTCAAAAAAATGATCAGAACTCAAAACAGCTGTGCTAAGCTGGCTTCCTTCCTGAATCTCATGAGCTATCCCCCAATAAAGTTTTGGATGCAGGATAAAAGTCGCTTTCTGGTCATAAGCAACAATGTTCTTGGTCATCATAACTCTTCCATCTTTAAAGAGCTGAGCTTGTATGCCTCCATCAACGTGAACCTGAGAATTAACCTCAATTGCATTTTTCTGAGAAGCATTCCCGTTTTTAACCAATACGATACCTCCATCGCTATTTATTACAGAGTACCTTTTTCCAATTTCCGATTTAAGTTGTTCCGTTTTATTATATCCACCCCACATGGCTTGTACAGATGTTTCTATCGGAAAAATAAATGAACTGACTGATCCTTTATTAACATTATCCAATACTCTCCATGCGATGCCATGTCTCAATACATCAAAAGTTGGAACCATATTCTTCGTAAATACAAATATGACAGGCATATCAGAATTAACTGATTGATTAATAAAATTAATCTTCACTTCCGTACTCATAATCTTAGTTTTTAAATTATTACTGAACTTCCTTAAAGATAATTCTTTAATAGTTAAGATGTAGGAACATTTCTTCATTGGAAGTATACCAACCATGATAATCCGCATCACCCATATCATCCGTGTTCTATTTGAAACCGTATTCCATACAGAGGGACCAGTTGGAGTCCTCGAGCTATCTGGTTCTCACAGAGTTCCCTCCTTCGTCGGGATGACGGGCATAGTTTAGGTTTCACGAAAGTCTTCGTGCCTTAGATCCCCTGCCTGCCGTCAGGCAGGTTCGTGGCTCATTACAATCTATCAATATCCGCAGATAATCTGCGTCATCCGCATCATCCGTGTTCCATCAAAAACCACATTCCTTGTAGAAAAACTTCCTGCGATCACTAATCCATGTAGTTCTCACTGAGATATCTCCTTCGTCGATATGACGGGCTTTGCAGAGCTTTTCAATAATTCTTCGTGTCTTTGAGCCTTCGTGGCTCATTACGATCTATCAATATCCGCAGATAATCTGCGTCATCCGCATCATCCGTGTTCCATCAAAAACCACATTCCTTGTAGAAAAACTTCCTGCGATCACTAATCCATGTAGTTCTCACTGAGATATCTCCTTCGTCGATATGACGGGCTTTGCAGAGCTTTTCAATAATTCTTCGTGTCTTTGAGCCTTCGTGGCTCATTACGATCTATCAATATCCGCAGATAATCTGCGTCATCCGCATCATCCGTGTTCCATCAAAAACCACATTCCTTGTAGAAAAACTTCCTGCGATCACTAATCCATGTAGTTCTCACTGAGATATCTCCTTCGTCGATATGACGGGCTTTGCAGAGCTTTTCAATAATTCTTCGTGTCTTTGAGCCTTCGTGGCTCATTAAAATCAAACTACAATTCACATCAAAGCAAAAAAAATAAACGCCATAGAAACTGGCGTTTATTTTTTATGTCATCGCATTAATTCACTGTTATACTCTTAGTATTATCATCATACACCCGATCAATAAGCAGATGTCGTGGATCGATACCCGCTTTGGCAGGTAACGAGTCTACTTCAAAAGTAAATGTCATTTCAGGCTTATCAATTTTCACCCGTTTTTCAAATAACAGAATCTCTTCGTCGTCATCAGAGAATACCCCAATATCGATCCAATCGTTGATGGGAACTTGGGTTTCGTTTCCTATTGTGTCAGCTTTTATCTTGTATGATTCTACGCTCACTGAAACCTCGTATTTCCCATTTGCAAGCTCTTTGTATGTCGCCTCTTTCAAGCGGTTATCATAAAGTGTAATTTCCTTAAACCAATCATCAATCAAATAATTCAATGAATCGGGAACCTGAGGTTCGAGGTATTTCATAAAATCCAATGCCGTTGGATAAGGATCTTGATATTTATATTCTTTTAAGAAATTGCTCATCGCCAGATTTACCTTTTCTTCTCCGATATAATCCTGTAAGGCATACAATATCACACTTCCTTTTCCATAATGGATATACATTTGATTCTCTACTTTATACAGAGGCAGTTCTTTATCCAATTCACCACTTCGTCCTCTTAAATAGCGGTTATGATCATACTTAGTATATTCACGCATTTCCATTGGCGTATTAGCCAGGTGCTTAATGGTCATCAGAGAAGAATATTCAGCAAAACTCTCACTCAACATGGTTGCCCCTTGCATATGGGCGCCTATAAGCTGATGTGCCCACCACTGATGCGCCATTTCGTGTGCAATAACTGCCGCAACAAAATTGTTCTCCTTTTCATCTTCCAGATCAATCACGAAACCAAGGGCTTCCGAATAGGGCATTGTCCCCGGAAAAGCCTGGGCAAAGGATTGGTAGCGTGGAAATTCAACAACACGACACTGTTTGTGATGGTATGGGCCGAAGTTTTCGGTATAATACTCCAGTGATCGCTGCACAGCATCCATCATCATTTCCACATTTGCACCATGCTTTTTATCGTAATACACCTCAATATCCACATCATTCCATTTGCGGGTAGCAATTTCATACTTCGCCGAAATAAACGAGTAAAAGTTTTGAGATGGATAATCTACTTTGTAGTGATAATAGTTTCTTCCATTTTCTTCCCATTTATTTATTAATGAACCCGGGGCGATAGCTACTTGATCATCTGCGGTAGATATTACTGTTTCCACATTGATAAAATCGGAATGACCTTCAGAAAGATAGTTAGCCTTGCAATTTTCCGCACAGTTTTCACCCAGTTTGGGCATTTTATCTTTTGGTTTAAGATCGTACTTCTTTCGGGTATTCTTATCACTTAATTCACCACCTGTTGCGTATCCCAATGAAGGGAGAATTTCGAGATTATTCAGGAAGGATCCATTGTTTATAACACCTGTGTTTCCTGTACCATTTTCAAAACCCTCTGTAATATATTCGGTTTGAATTTCTACTTCTATAGTTTCCCCCGGTTGCAAAGGTGTTTTAAGTTGATAAATCAAATAATCGAGTTCATAATCTTCAAGTACCAGATCAGCGTTTGGAATCTTTATCTCCGGCTTCCAACGTTGATCGATACTGTAATGTATTGAGTCGATGGGTGAGCTTGTTTCGTTGGTGTATTCAAAAACTGCTTTAACATGTACATCCCTTTTGTAAGGATACATATCGATAAAGTACTTGGCGTCTGTAATCTTTGGAAGATTAACCTTTTCATATTTTTTGTACTTCTTTTCAAATTCTGCTGCCAGCATTTCCCTTTCATCTGATGATTTGTAGGCATTCAAAACCTGAGTATTGTAATAAACAAAACCAGCAACACTGATCCACATTATTAAACTTGCCAGCATCAATGTTCGGTAGTTATTGGGGACTTGTTTACGGGCAATTTGAATTCTTTCTTTCAACGAACTCATGCTTCCTCTGTTCCATAGTGCTCCGGCAAGTAACAGACAAACAACGGAAAACAACACCCAATAAGCATTAAACCACATTGCTCCGGTAAATCCGGGACCAAAGCCATTCATGTCGGAATATCGAAGCGAAGGACTACCCGCTATCACCAACATATTACTTTGAATATCGAAGGCTAAAAGGACCAGGCTCCAGATAAAGATTGCCGCTATCGACACAAAATACCCGATGTATTTATTATTCATCAAAACCTGAATCATAATCATTACACCACTCCAGATTATGTAGAGGATCAAATCAGAATAAAGAAAATCCAGTAAATAGACATCCAGTTCAATTCGTGTATATCCGTTTAATAGCTGATAAGTAACTCCAACCAGAATAAAGAAGAAGTGAAGCAGACTGGTTATAGCCACAAGAGAAAGGGCTTTTGCCGACAGAGAAATAAAAGAGGTATGTGGAGTCGCATCCACAACTTCATTAATCTTACTATCGCGATCTCTCCAAATCAATTCTCCACTAAAAAACACCAATATGATCAATACAAAGATCGCAGAAGCATCGCTTATGATGTCGATCAGTTTATAAGTTAAGGGGTACGATTGTAAGCCATAGTATTCAAAGCCTCCAACCATATTTGTAATAAGAATAATGGCACTAAACAGAAACAGGATTTTAAATGTTACACTCTTTACAATGCTGAGGAAGTTGACATAAAAGAAGCTCTTAAACTGTATCCATGCCGCTTTTCGACTGTATGCAGGATTAAGTTTTGGCAAGCTGAAAGAAGTCTGCTTTTTAGTATTCTCTTCTTTTGGTGCTTTAACCTTTTTATTCTTTGCCTGAAAAGAAAACCCCAGGTATGAAGTGATTAATATTAGGAATCCTGCAGCAAGCCAGATGATTCGGTTCAAAAACAACAAACCTGTAAAGCCTGGACTTAAGGTGTTCTTCTCAATTGGCGTGAAATACTTTGCATAAATTGAATAAGCACGAATACCGAATGTATCGGTAAGTGCTGCAATGGTCTCATTATCGATCTCCGACATTAATGTGCCTGAAATAATGTAGCCAATAATAATCACCAATGATCCCACAAAAGATATTACCGTACTCTTCCATTTATTTGCCATAACGAAAATGATGGTTCCGGCAAAAAACATATTCGGAAGAATGAATAAGAGATAGTTGTTTACAAAAGTCTCCAGGTATAAACTCCCAAACCGATCGGCATCTACCCAACCAAAGGCTGTACCTGCATAAGTTCCTATAATCACTCCAATAAAAACTCCCAACATAGGTATTGTAGCTAATACTAAGGCGCCAAAAAATCGTCCAAAGAAATAGCCGAATTTGCTGAGAGGCGTACTGTAAAGGATTTCATTAAAACCGTTATTGTGGTCTTTTAAGGCTGCATTGTTAAAAAATGCGGTTGCCATTAATAAACCAAAAATGGTCATTACGGTTGTGTAGGTGGTAATGACATGGGGTGCATTTTTAAATACATTCCCCACCGAACCTCCAATTTGAACATTATCACTTACGGTTGCACCAAATACAAGCATCGTAATCAGACCCAAAAAGATATAAACCATGGGTTGCTTCAGTGCAAATTTTATTTCTGATAAAAAGAAAGTCTTAAACATAGTTGAGGGCTTTGGATTAAACAAGTACGTTAGTTGTGTTGATTTTCGAGAAGAATACATCTTCCAGATTTGGCTTTACTTGTTCAAAACCATTATCAGGTTTCGATTCACTAAACACGTGAATCAATGGTTGCCCTGCTACCATTTTATTTGAGATTATAGGATAATTACCTGCATAGGCCTCAAGTTCTTCACGAGCAACAATTTTTTGATAAACCTTTCCATTCAGTTCTTCAATAGCATTCTGAGGTGTACCATGATAGACTATTTTCCCGAGATTCATGATAGCCATTTTTGTACAAAGCTCACGGATATCATCTACAATATGAGTCGAAAGAATTACAATCACCTCTTTACCCACATCGGCCAGCAGATTGTAAAAACGATTTCTTTCTCCGGGATCCAATCCTGCCGTTGGCTCATCAACAATGATTAGTTTCGGATTTCCAATAAGGGCTTGTGCAATCCCTACCCTTTGTTTCATTCCTCCCGAGAAACCTTTTACACTCTTATTTCTTTTTTCGTACAAATTCACCTTATCCAAAAGATAGTTCACCAATTCTTTTCTTTCCTTCGTGTTGGTAATACCTTTTAGAATCGCCAGATGATCGAGTAATTGAAGGGCTGTAATTTTAGGATACACACCAAACTCCTGAGGCAAATAGCCCAGCACTTTTCTTAATTCACCGGGTTGATTTAATATATCGATATCATCCAGACTGGCACTTCCTCCATCGGCTTCCTGCAAGGTTGCAAGAGTTCGCATCAATGAAGATTTACCGGCTCCATTTGGTCCAAGCAGACCAAACATTCCGTTTTCTATTTCTATACTTACATTATCCAGCGCTACAACACCATTCGAATATGTCTTTGAAAGGTTCTCTATTTTTAATCTATTCATCTTGGAATCTTTTATTTTCATGTGTGTGTTGGACGGATTTATTTCAACATTGTTACAGTATTTTATGTGAAAAGGCCCAAACAGAGGAGATTTGGGGATCAATGACACTTCCACCAGAGACTCCAAAACAACAAGGATAAAACACGCCTTCAGACTAATAGCTTATCAACAGATGCTGTTTTTATTGTATTGTAAATAATAATTTTTCTTTCTTGTATGAACAAAAAAAAATGTATTTACTAATAGGAATCCCTATTTGCAAATACATTTTTTTTTCCTTCCACCTGTACTTAACAGGCATCAGATCCGTTTAGTGTTTTATTTAAAGAGCAGAATTCTTTTTAGCAGCTTTCTTTTCTCTCTTTTCAGCCTTTTTCTCCTTAGGAGTTTTAGTAGCTTCCTTCTTAACGGCTTTCTTTGCGTCTTGTGATTTTCCCATAATCTTATATTTTAATTGTTTATTTCCTTACTCTGAGACCGTATCGGTAATTATGCTGTAAAGTTACAACCTTATTTGGTGTTGAGGAAATCTGGGAGTGGAAATGCAAAGTCAACTCTCCCAAATTTGCTCATAATACCTAACTCAAATACCGGTTAATGACATCCACAAGTTCATCGTGGTGAATAGGTTTGGAGAGAAAATCGGAGCACCCGGAATCGTAGGCTTTTCCCCTATCCTCTTTTTGAGCGTATGCTGTTTGTGCGATGACCGGAAGTTTGGGATTGAAAAGTTTAATTTGCCGCGTGGCTTCATAGCCATCCATAAGAGGCATTTTAATATCCATCAGTACCAGTGTAATTTCAGGGTGGTTCTTACACATCTTAACAGCTTCAACACCGTTTTCAGCATGGAGTATATTCAAGTTGTATTTGGATAATACTTCTCTTAAATATTCAAAGTTTGAGATTTCATCTTCAACAATCAAAATGGTATAGGCTCTGCCTTCGAACAATACCTCTTGTATAAGCTTGCCGGCTTCATCCTGTTGTGAAACCGGAACATAAGGAATTGTAAAATAGAAGGAAGTACTACCCTGTTTACCGGAAATTGCATCCTGAGGTTCGGATTCAAGCCAGATAGTGCCACCAAGCAATTCAATCAGCTTTTTAGAAATGGAAAGTCCAACCCCCATTCCTCCATACAATCGCGAAGTCTCCAACTCAACCTGACGGAAAAGTTCAAAGATTTTTTCCTGCATTTCTTCGGCAATTCCTATTCCGGTATCTTTCACATAGAATTCCAGCTGCTCGTCTTTGTAATTATAGCCTAACTCAATCACTCCCCGTTGGGTAAACTTAAATGCATTATCAATTAAGTGCTGTAAAATCCGTTGCAATCGATCCCTGTCGGTTTGAATCAGACTTTCTGCTTCGGATAGTGTTTTGCTTACCTTAAATTCAATCTTTGAATCACTGAATTTGTCACGGTAAATAATTCCAATCTCATCCATTAAGTCATTCAGGTTGAAAACACTTGGGGTCAATTCAAAATTTTCCGATTGCAGGAGAGATATCTCCAGAATATCATCAACAATAATCAATAAGCGATCACAGTTTTGCTGGATGCGTTGAACATATAATCTAAGCTCTTCCGAAACATTCTCATTAGCCAATAAAGCAGAAAATCCCATAATCCCGTTCATGGGCGTACGCACTTCATGACTAATATTGGCTAAAAAGGCTGACTTCAGGCGGTCGCTTTCACTGGCTTTCTCAAAAGCTTCTTGCAGTGCCGAATTTATTTCCTGAAGTTTTAAATTCAGTTTAACGAATTCTCTATTCTGATATTTCAGTTCTTTTTCCTTTTGCAAACGTAACTGAAGTTCGGTATCAAGATCAGCAGTTCTTAATTTTACTCTCTTTCTCAACATTGAATTCCAGAAAACAAAATACAGAACAATCAATACCAGACCAACCAGCCCCCAGATAATCCACTGCAAAACACGGGTATTAAACCACAAACTATTGAGATCGATATGAATCCATTTCTTATAAATCTGATTTCGTGTTTCCATAGAAATCGTCATCAGGCTTTTATTTACAACCGATATCAATGTATCCATTTCTGCCTGTTGGGGACAGGCAAACGCCAGGTTATAATTTAGCGGAAACATACCAACCACTTTCAAACCCTTAACATCATGGACACGTGTCATGTATGAAAGCGTAGCCAGATCTATAATTAATAAATCCACTTCTTTCTGAACGAGTTTATCTATACCTTCCTGCTCATTTCCCACCGGATAAATATCATAATGTGGGTAATTCTGTAGTAGAAAATCATGAGGAGAATATCCTTCTCCAACCGCAATGCGATAATCATCTAATCTATCAAAACTGAGCTTTGATAAATAATGCTTCCGAGAAACAATAACCACCGGTACTTCGATATAAGCATCCGTAAAATCAAGGTACAGCTTTCTTGAAGGCGTTGGTTTAAGAGACGTTATCAATTCATACCCGTAAGGATCTGAATTAAATAGTAACACATGAAGATCATCACAGGCCATATAATTGAAATTCAATCCTGAGACATTTTCAATTTCCCTGAGATAATCAATACTAAGGCCTGAAGGTCTACCTGAGGAATCTTTAAAAATCATTGGAGGAAAAAAGCATTCAGTGGCCACAGTAATGTTATTCCTGTGCCTTTCAATCCAATCCAGCTCAGCCTTATTAAAAACATTCCCCTGCTGACTAAATCCCTGTGATGTTATCATCAGCAATACTATAACCGACAATAAGAATAACCGAAACTGATTCATAGATTAAAGGTAATGCATATTTCACGCAAAACCATCAGAATTCACGTAAAGTATTGTTATCCTCATTGTAACTTATGCCTACCAAATCATAACCTTCACCAGCTTACATATTGTCCAATATATTCTTTTCAATTTTAGCAAGAGTATTCATAAAGCATTTTTGTTCCGTTTCATCGATACCATTTAGAGAAATAGTCATAGATTCAGTCATACATTTCAGAATTTTGTCTTTTATTGAATCAGCTTTCGGCAAAATAAAAATATTACTCTTCCTGCTATCCTCTTTGCCTTTACGTTTTTCTACATATCCTAGTTTTTCAAGCTTATCGACAATCCTCGTTGCATTAGCGAAATCTTTCTTTGCCTTTGAAGCAATTTGTCCAACAGTTAAGCCATCCTCCTGCCATAGATAATATAAAACGACCCACTGGTCCGGAGTTATTTCTAAATCATTTTCGGCAATAATCCGAAACACTTGCCGCTTTAATAAAACAGCAAGTGTAGCGATGTTGTGATTTACAGATTCCTCTAAATTGAATTCCATAATTTATAAATTTGATTCTTTATTGATCCTCTGTTTTACTTTATTCCAATCTCTGGAACCTTGTAAACATGATTCATTTATCGTATCATACAATACCTTAAATCTGGACATTGGAATTGTGAGAGTCAAAATATTTTCATCCACTATTGGCCGTGCTGATGGATCAAACATCCCTAAGAATGTACGGTAACCATTTTTTTTATTCTCTACTACGGCTTCTGATATAATTGAGCTACATCCTGAACCAAAAGGAACAGAAACAGCATCGGATTTATTTGTATCATACAATACCCATGATATTAGTCCCGATAAAACATCCGGAGTAGCAAAGAATATTACAGCTTCAATATTCTCAAAACTATCAATTAATTCAAATGGCGCAAAGTTAATGTACTTATCAGGATTCTTAGACATAGCCAATCCACTAAAGTAATCGCAAACCATCTCTGGTGTTTTTTTGTAATGCTCTTTATTAGCCACGAAATTCCCTATAGTTGGAGGCATCTCTGCAAAACCCGTATGCACTTTACCTCCAGGACAAGTTATTGAGTCCATACTATGACTTATTACTTCCCCCTCCAGCACAGACTTCAAACTGCTTAAGTAACAACCTTTCACTTTTTCAGTTTCAACAACCGGTTCGTCTGAATACCAAAACCCAATTGGTAATTCGTAATTCCCGAATGCTTTCCTAAAACTCTCAATAAAATTCTCCTTCTTCATAAAACCCTTATTTAATTGTCATGACAAATATACAACTTTATTTGTCATGACAATTATCAAACTTAAATAGAAGCATTATCCCCGATAATCCGTGTCCGCAGCATCATCCATATTCATTACAAATTCCACTCTTGTAGAAAGTATATTTTAGATCCCTCAAGTTTACAATTCTACTAGAGTTCCCTCCATCGTTGGAATGACAAGTGTTGTAGAGCTCATAAATATTCTTCGTGCCTTCAAGTCTTCGTGGCCACTTTTAAAAATTCGTTACATTTGCTTACAGCAAACAACAAACCTTACATGAGATACCTATTAACAGTTTTACTCATTATTATTGGTTCAATTAATTCTATATCAGCTCAAAAGACAAACAGCACTGAGCTTGAAAAGATAAAACAGCTATTAAAGCAGGCAAAAAAGTATACCAACACCAAACATGATTCAGCACTGATATTGTTAAAACAGGCTGAAGAGCAGGTTTATAATACTGATTCCATACATTGGTATTACGAAACTTTAAACACCTATACCGACATATATATAAGCCTGGAACAATATGATGTCGCTCTGGATTATTTATACCAGAAGCTGAATTATTTAGACAAAACGGAACAGTCCCCTATAAACGATACACTTATATTCCAGTATTCAGAAGTTTACAACCTTATTGGCAGTACTTTATACAATATGGTGATGTTAGAAAAAAGCATTGCTTATGTTGAGATGGCGAATAAAAAACTAGAAGAGTTGAAGAAGTTAAATTCGCCATTATATAAGGATGAAAAATATGTACGAGTCCTAAACAACATTGCAGCATATTACATTCAAACAGAACGTTACGAAGAAGCTATTGAGCCTTGTACCAAAGCCATTGAGTTGAATAGCCATAGTGAAGATTATCATATACGGGGGTATCTTTACAATAAAATGGCCGTAATCAATTACAGGTTAAACCGCCATGAGCTGAGCAGGTTTTATTACAAAAAAGCCGTTGAATTGCGAAAAAGTATTAGTGATACACTAGGTCTGATTTCTACCTATAATAACCTGGGGATGTATTATGAGAGTTTAAAATCGTATACAAAAGCAATTTCCTGTTTTGATTCAGCTTTGATATTAACAAAATCAAAACCTAATGTGAAATCAAGTTTCTTTGCCACAAAACATCTGGCTAACATTTACGAAGATCTTGGTCAATATGAGAAATCAACCCGGTATCTGAGAATGATGATTCCCCTTAAAGACAGCCTGTTTAAGACCGATAAAATAAATAACATAAATAAAATTGAAGCTCAATACAGCTTTAACCTGAAGAAGAAAGAGTTGGAACACCAACAGCAACAAGAACTGGCACAGAAGAAAAGAACTGCATTGATCAGCAATATGATCGCCATCGGGACTGTTTTCCTGTTAGCAATTGCTGTTCTTATCATCTTATTGCTGAGGAATAAGATCAGACACGCTAAACTTAAAGAAGTGCATCTGCAAAATGAGCTCGAGACCAAAAATAAAGAGCTCACAACCAACATTCTCTATCTGTTAAAGAAAAACGAGTTTATCACTGACCTGGCCCAGCAATTGCTTGATTTGAGAGAGAAATTCTCGGATGCAAACCAACCATTAATTCAAGGTATTATTAAAGAATTAACCCAACAGGCCGAAGATGACACATGGAAGGAATTTGAAGTACGCTTCCTGCAGGTTCATAATGACTTCTATACCAACCTGAGTGAGGCCTGTCCTGAATTAACTCCTAACGAACGGAAGTTATGTGCTTTCTTACGCCTGAATATGTCCACCAAGGAAATCTCTGCCATTACCATGCAATCGGCCACCAGTATCAATGCTGCACGCTATCGTATGCGTAAAAAGCTAGGTGTGGACCGGGATGAGAACCTGGTGAATTTCTTAAGCAAATTCTAATACTCCCATATTGTATTGACTCAATCGTGTTCGGTTCGTATATTCAACTTACATCATATTAACACAGAGGCTTCAGAAAACTGAAGCCTTTTTTGTTTTCACTCTTTTCAATCGGATTTTAGACCAACCCTAATCCACTATTATTCAACTCATACAGAATCCATGTAATGATTTTGTAACCGGAATATCACTCCAGATCAAATTTTGTCAGAGCCTATTTCGAGCCTTTTCATTTTTGGAAAATTAGATTTGTCGCAGTCAAATTTTTAATCCCGTTCGCAAATATGGAAAAGGATAGTAAGGAATCAACCGATGATTTGGAAAGAGAAATCAAAAAATTGGTTGAAGCGAAAAAAAATGAAAACCGGGTTCTTAAAAAGATTTTAGATGGACTCGAACTAATTAATAAAAAAGAAACGAACGACAAGAAGAATAATCACTAACCAAAATATGTTTAACAAAACAAAAAATTAAGATGAGAAAAAGTTTACAATGGATTAGTGCTGTGATATTAAGCCTGTTTATAGCAGGTAATCCAGCCTTTTCCCAGCAACATTTTGGCTCTAACGAACAAGAAGTTTCCTACCAGGGATCTCGTACCGGTAATGTCATTTATGACCAAATGGACGCAGTTAGCGGTGGTTGGATCGCTGCTATGGAAATGACCAACTCTGAAAACAAACTAGAAACCTCTTTCGCAGCAGACGATTTTATCGTTCCTGAAGGTGAAACATGGAATGTTGCCTATATGAAACTTGTAGGGGGGTATCCATATTCAGAAGAGACTTCTGATACTTTGAATGTTTTCTTCTATGAAAATAATGAAGGAGTTCCTGGAACTGAAATCTATTCCTACTTAGACATCACCAATTTCAATCAGATTCTGATTGATGAGGTGAATAACATGTATGAGTTTGAGATTACATTACCTGAAACTGTTGCCTTATCAGAAGGTCAGTATTGGATGTGTGTGCAGGTGAAAACCGACAACAATGTTCAGGGACAATGGGTATGGTACCTGAATGGTCAGAGCACAGTTGAAAATGTATTCCACTGGAAAAACCCATTGGATGGATTCGGTACAGGTTCAGTAGATTGGACAGGATCTGATTGGATCTTATGGTGGCCTCCATACAACCTAAACTTTGCTCTTTATGGAGAAGCAGTTACAGATGATATGACGGTTTTGGCTATTAAAAACCCTGTTACATCACCTGATTTGACATCTTCAGAAGCAATTACCGTTAGCATCAAAAACGAAGGTTCTGAACCTCAGTCTGGCTTCGACATTACTTACACAATCAATGACGGAGCTCCTGTTACTGAAAACATCGGAACAACCTTAATTGGCCCGAATCAGATTTATGAATATACATTTAATTCTACAGCAGATCTTTCTGTTGCCGGTCCTTATGAGATCGTTGTTTCTACAAATCTTAATGATGACCTTGCTCCTGAAAATGACTCATATACCTCAACAGTTTACAATATGGGTACAATTTACCAGGCAGCCGACACAAGCTCAATCACTGCTTGCTCGGGCACTTTCGTAGACCCAGGTGGACTTTCAGGTGGCATAATGTCTGGAATGGCTAGTTTAACAACCATATATCCTGAAACAGAAGGTGACCGTGTACGTCTGGATTTCCTTTCATTTGATCCGGGTTGGTGTGATGCTTTCCACATTTATGACGGTGAAACTACCGATGCTCCTCTGTTGGGTTTCTGGCAAAATGAAGACAATCCTGGTGTTGTATCTGCCATGAATCCATCAGGTGCTTTAACAATCGATTTTGTAGCTTCAGGCTGGGACGATGGTCCGGGTTGGGAAGCTTACATCTCTTGCTTCACTCCAGCAGAAGATGATTTTGCAGTAACTGCATTGAACTCAAGTGCTACCGTAGCTTTTGAGAATTCAGAACTTACGTTCTCTGCTACCGTATTAAACTTCGGTTCTGTTGTTCAAAGTAAAGAAGTTACGTTTACTGCTAACGGAACAACAATTGGTTCAGTTACGACAGGCGACCTATTAGTAGGATCAGACACCACTTTGTCTGTTACCTGGACTCCAACTACTCCTGCTGAGTATGTTATCGAGGCAAGTGTGATTGATGATGAAGGAGCTGAAGACAACAACTCTCAGGCAATTGATTTAAGCGTACTTGCTTTTGATGCATTCTTTGAAGATTTTGAAAATACCGCATTCCCTCCTGAGGAATGGACAAGTACTGGTGGTTGGTATGAAACTACCGGAGCATTTGAAGGTGAAAAAGCAGCCCAGATTTATGTTCCTTTCGAAGCTCCTGATGGTGACACTATAATTTCTCCTCGCCTTATTATCGAAGAAGGAGCAACATTGAAATTTGCAGCAATGGGTTCTCCATGGTGGCCAGGTGAAATGAAACTTCATTGGATGGATGGTTCAACCGGTGAATGGCACTTCTTAACAGATGTTGCTCTTGAGCAAATGATGTGGACGGAATTTGAAATCGATCTTTCTGCAGCTGCAGGTGAAGGTAATTATATTGGCTTCCACGCACATTTTACTGATCCATGGGCATGGGGTGGTCAGGTTACTTTGGACTTCGTTCAGGGAGAAGGTATCGACCGCTATTTTAACAATAATGATATCAAGATCCAGACACTGGAAGACGCTGAGTTTGTTCGCGCATATGAAGAGACTGTTTTCAATGTACTTATAAAGAATAATGGTATTAACGAACAATCTGCTGGCACCTACTCTGTAAAACTGATGCAGAAGACCGAAGCCGGGGATATTGAACTGACTTCAATTGATGGCCAATATATCAACACCATGCAGGAAATCAACTATGAAATTCCTTATACATTCGAAGAAATTGGTCTTGTAGAATTATATGCATTGGTTGACTTCCCTGCAGATGAAAATCTGGATAACAATAATTCAAACAACATTGAATCTATCGTCCTTCCTGGTGGATCGGAAACTGTTGAAATCACTGTAGAAGAAGGTGGTTGGCCTTACAACACTCCTGAAATGCCTGTGTATTTCTATTATGAAAATAGTTTATCACAAAACATTTATGCAGCTGATGAAGTTGAAAAAGAAGGTTTGATTACTGCTATCAGCTATAGCTATAATTTTGTTGAAGATATCGCTGATGCTCCAATCCGCATCTGGATGGGTATTACTGATACATTGACACTAAATAATCCTGACTATACAGGGTATATGCTTCCTTCCACTGATCTGACTCTGGTATTTGAAGGAAACCTTGATTACAAAACAGGAGAACATAACAACCTAATCCAACTGGAGACTCCTTTCTATTATGATAATACCCAGAACCTGGTAATCATGACAGAAAAAACTATGGAGACCTGGTACGATTATATGAATAGTTTCGTTGGACATGGTTGTCCAAACTGGGAATCACGTTGTGCTCATTGGCATGGCTTATTGGATGTTCTTCCAAATCCTGAAGATCCCGCATCAATGGAAGGTAACATCCAGGCAACTTCAACACGCCCTGACATTACTTTTGTGTTTAACAATGATATTTCTGCTATCAATGGTTATATCTATGATGAAGTTGGAAATCCAATTGTGGATGCTACTGTAACAATCGACGGTTTAGGACTTCAGGTTGAAACAGATGCAGAAGGACGTTATGAATTTGAACAGGTTCCTGCAGCAAGCTATAATGTTACGGCTTCTGCATTTTCATACTACGATAATACACAAGAGATAAATGTTTTTGTGGGTAGTGCATCTAACGTAGATTTCACATTAACTGCTATCCCAACATTTGCTATTAACGGTCTTGTTGTTGGAAGCAACGATGAAACTGTAGGATTACAAGGTGGCTCAGTTATCTTAAGTGGTTATAATACTTATGAAACAACTACTACCCCTGGTGGTCATTTTGATATTGCCGGTATATACAACTTTGATGTTTATACCTTGGAAATCTGGGTTCCCGGATACGAAGTATACACTGCTCAAATTGAAGTTTCAGATAATACCGATCTTGGAACAATCATTCTGAATGAGCTTTATATTTCAGCATTTAATGCCATTACTTCTGATCTTGAAGACCAGGTTGCTATTGTTTGGAATACTCCTAATCAGTTAGCTGAAGGTATGATTATCGAAGATGACGGTGAGCATGACAATGGATACTGTGCTGAACCTTACGAAGAAGTTTCTTTGGGTAACTTATTCGAAAATGATGAAGTAATCACAATTACTGCTGTGGATCTTTTCTGGGCAGAATACCTTAACGGAACAGCTGTTCCTGTTAGAGTTGACATCTACGACGGTGAAACTGAAGCATTATTAGCCAGTTCTCAAAGTTTTAATTCAGGTCTTGGAGAAGATTGGATTTCGGTTGATGTTCCAAACCTTACACTTGATGGTGATTACTTTGTAATGGTTTATTGGGACGGAACAGCTAGCGAGCCTTCTTCTTACCTGGGTACCGACCTGAGTGAAGGAAATTTAAATAATGCATACTATCATTATCCAAATAGTAACTTCTATAAGTTCGAAACTTTAATCGGATACCCTTCAAACTTTATGATTCGTCCGAATATTATGACCGAAGCTACAAGGGGTGATGATCGTTCGGTATTATCATACAATGTATATAAAGGAATGGCTGATAATGTAGCAGGTGTTTCAGGTTGGGATAAAATTAACAACTTCCCTGTAACTGAAACTTCATTCAACGATACTGAATGGCCACCGGTATATTCTGATTCTTATATGTACGCGGTTGAAGCAATCTATACTGAAGGAAACTCAGAAGTGGTATTCTCTACTCCTGTTCACTATCAGGAACCTATTCTTCCGGTTGAAAACCTGGTTGCTACCGACTCGCTTGGTTACACCATCGGATGGGCACTTATTGAATGGGATACACCTCAGGATGCAAATCCAATTGGATACAACATCTATCTGAACAACAATACTACTCCTGAAGCAATGGTTACTGGTACCAGCTACACTTTCCATGATCTTGCACCAGAAACATATGCTGTTGGCGTAACTGCGGTTTACAATTCAGGTGAATCCGCTGCAGAGGTTGTAAGCTTTACAATTACTATTGATGTTGATGGAATGGATGCTGCTAACATTTCAGCTTATCCTAATCCGGCAACTGACTATGTAATTCTTGATATTGAAGGTTCTTGTAATGTCGAAATCTTCAACACTGTAGGTGATATCATTAAGTCGATTGAAAGCTACACAAGCGGAAGCGAAATCAATATCGAAGGCCTGGAAGCAGGTGCTTACTTCTTCCGTATTACAAATAACGAGAATGCAATAATTAAGAAAGTAATCGTACAATAATTCTCATAATCTCAAAATCCAAATTGTAGTTAATTGGGTTTTGGTTAGTCTACAGGTGATTTAAAAGGCCCCCGAGCGAGGGGGCCTTTCTTCTTTTGATGTTGAGCTTGTCGAAATATACCCGCAATCACCCAAACAAATTTTACCACAAAGGCACTAAGGCTCTAAGAGATTATTACTACTTTTACCCAGAGAACGAACAGGGAAATATGCACCATCTTACGATTATAAAACCAATCCGGAATATCCTCTGGGCTTGTATAGCTATTATATGCTATACGATCCCTTCATATGCTTCGGAGCAAGGCGCCATTCGGGTAAGCAATTACAGCTATAAGGATTATCATGCACATCAGCAAAATTGGTGCATGATCGAAGGTAATCATGGAATTCGGTATTTTGGAAATACCTCTGGTATATTGGAATACGATGGTGAAAGTTGGAGACTTATCGAACTTTCCAATCAATCCATAGCCCGCTCAATGGCTAAAGATAATTCAGGGCGCATCTACGTGGGTGGTGTTAATGAATTCGGCTATTTATCTCCTGATCAAAAGGGTAAGATGATTTACAATTCATTACTCGGTAAATTGCCGGATTCAATAAACAATTTCCAGGATGTATGGAATACCATAGTTATCAATGATGAAGTCTATTTTTGTACCTATGAGAATATTTTTAGATTAAATAATGACACGATACAAGTAATCCACACAAACGATTACATCTGGGGGGTATTCTCCTGGAACGAACACCTTTATTACTCAGCCTGGGGTGACGGATTAAAAACATTGCAAAATGATTCTATAATCAACGTTACTTTTGCAAACTATTTTAAGAATAAAAAAATCTGGACCTTTAATAAAATATCTGATGATAAGATTATGGGACTGGATGAAAATAAGCAGTTTTATATCATAGATTTTTCCATCCAAAATCCTAATTCTCCTGAAGATTGCATCCAAAGAGTCTTTCCTGAAATCAGTAAAAACCTGATTGATAAAAATGTTTACACTTTTAAACAGCTAGTAGATGGAACCATAGGAATAGGTACTTTTTCGGGCTTTCTTCATATGGATAAAAAGGGGAAATTACTTAGAGAGATTAATACAAAAAACGGACTGCATAATGATATTATCTGGAGTATATATCAGGACCAGGATGCACTTATCTGGTTACTTACTGATAACGGGATTAGTAAGATCGATTTAAACTCTCTGATCAGTTTCTGGGGTAAAAGCCAAGGGATTAACAATTCGCCAATGGATATCATCCGGTATAACAACACACTCTATACCGCTTCATTTGGAGGACTTCAATACATTGAAAATAATCAGGTAAAATCATCTTCACTTATAAAAGATGAATGTTACGGATTTCTTGATTTTAAAAATCCAGAAAGACCTAATGAGCAAAGACTTATAGTTTCCTCTTTCGTAGAAGGTATTAGCGAACTCCGAGGACAAAAGATTCACCATTTATTCAATCTGGCTCCCTGGTACTTTATTCAATCAAAGGTTAATCCCTCCCTGGTTTATTGTGCATCCGATCAGGGGATATATCTTTTTGAATTAAAAGAATCGAAATGGCAATGGATAGGGAAAATCAAAGGCATTGATACTGACATCAGGGATCTTTATGAGGATTCGCATGGAGATCTGTGGGCAGCCAGCTTTCTTGAAGGACTATATCAAATCATATTATCCGACACTCTTACTCAACCAAAAGAAATCATTAAATACAGTGAACTAAATGGCTTACCTTCACTAAAAGATAATTACTTCTTTTCGTTGAATAATCAATTGAAACTCTTTACTGCTAAAGGCTTATACCGTTTTATTGAGAAGCAGCAAAGATTTGTCCCGGATTCAACTTTTGGTAAAAAATATTGTGATGGCTCCAGATCAATAACCTGGTTAAAACAAGATGCCGTGAAACGGATTTGGATTAGTGGAATACATAATAATAAAACTTATTTAGCTATAGCAATACCTGGACCGGAAGACTCTTACATTACAATTGATTCTCCTTTCACTGGTTTGAACGAGTCAGTAATTGATATAATTTATACTGAAGCAGACAGTTCAGTATGGTTTGGAAGCCCGGAAGGACTCTTCCATTTCAAGGGGGAAATCCCTAAGAGTTCTCCCTCCTATAAATGCCTGGTAAGGAAAGTTACTATTGCTAAAGACAGTGTTATCTATTTTGGAGCACAGAATCTTTCAGTTAAAACCATTGCAGGCCTACCATCCGAAACCAACATTGATTTTGAATTCAATTCCATTCAATTTCAATTTGCAGCACCATTTTATCAGAATGGTATGAATACTCAGTACCAAACCTGGCTTGAAGGTTATGAAAAAGAATGGTCTGATTACACCAATGAACGAAAGATAGAATATTTAAATCTGCTTGAGGGAGATTACATCTTTCATGTTCGGGCAAAAAACACCTATAACACCATTAGCAGGGAAGCGGTTTTTGAATTCAGTATCCTACCTCCCTGGTACCGGAATCCGTGGATGTATTTTATATACCTGTTTTTACTTTCTTCACTTGTTTACTTAATCGTGTATTTAAACAGTAAGCGACTCAAGAATGCGAATCTTCGTCTTGAGCAAATTGTGGCAGATCGCACGCTTGAAGTACGACTTAAAAATACCGAACTCGAAAACCAGAAAGAAGAAATTATCACTCAACATGAGCAGCTTCAGGTTTATCTGGAAGAGATGAGCACGCAAAAGGAAGAGATTGAAGCACAACGTGATCAACTACAAGTATATAATGAGGAGTTAAGTACCCAAAAAGAAAAAATAGAAAATCAACGAGATAAGTTGGAAAACCTGAATAAAACCAAAGACAGGTTCTTCAGTATAATCGCACATGATCTCAAGAGTCCTTTTAATTCAATGATTGGCTTGTCGGATATCTTATCTACTGAATCCCGTGACTTTAGTGTTGAACATATAAAGAAGATGGGGGCGGCCATTAATCAATCTGCAGTAAAAGGATTTAAACTATTGGAAAATCTTTTAGATTGGGCATTGTCTCAAACTGGTGGCATTAAATACGAGCCTGAAGATTTGAGTATCAACGAACTCATTCAGGACATTGTGGAGACATATAAAAACAATGCTATTCAAAAAAGCATCCAACTTGTTTATGTACCCAAGCCCGAACCGAACGTACATATTGATCGCGAAATGATCCATACAGTTATCCGTAACCTGGTCTCCAATGCCATAAAGTTCACTCCGGAAAGTGGAAGTATCGCCATATACACATCACACTCTGATAACTTTGTTACCGTAGCAATCAGAGACAATGGATTAGGCATTTCTGAAGAAAATCAGGAAAAATTATTCCGCCTGGATACAAAATTTACAACTCCCGGAACAGCAAAAGAAAAAGGTACCGGACTTGGTTTATTGCTATGCAAGGAGTTTGTTGATAAGAACCACGGTCAGCTCACTCTGAAAAGCACTCCTGGTAAAGGAAGTACTTTTACAGTGATGTTGCCGTCTGGCTTCAGTCAAGGGTCTTGATTAGGGTGTTTGAGGTAAGGGATTTAACTCCATTTTAACCCAACAACTTCTGCAAGTACAGTCATCTCTCGACGCAGGAGACCACATAGTAGCATGAGCACAAAATGATTAACAATAGGGCGAATATATCTCAAGACGAAGTGATACCTCACAGGTTACAATTTTATGTGTAGTTACCAAGCTGGCGATGGATTGTTTTGTATTCTTCATCTTTTATTTCCTTTTTTTGTCAGTTATTTGGTTGGTTCTTATTTATCCTTTGTAAAACTTCAAACATTTTTCTTTTTGCTTTTACTTCCTCCTTAATGAGAAAGTAACAAAGAATCAAGACTGATCATTGCATTCTAAGAAGCTCTAACTACTATTTTGAGTCAGATATGGGATATCATGAGAGTGGACCTGATAATCTTGTTGAAGATTTTACCGATGTACTAAAAAGAAATGAATACTCCGGAAAGGCGCACTTCTTCTATAAATCAGGAAAAATAAGGAGAGCATATATTTTCAATAATGGAAAGATTATTTCACGAATTTCATTCACATATTCATCAAAAAATGCATTGAAAAAACCCTTTCATTACGAGAATGAAATTCTAATCAAAGAATGCCGCTACCGTAAAGACGGCTCAGTTTCAAAAGAGATTATTTTTGATAATGGAAAAAAAGTAAAGGTAAATAAACATTAAAAGAACTAGGATGACAGAAGAATAGAAATAACTATTCTTCTGTCATCAAATACACAATCCCATCAACAAAAGATTTCCGTGAGTTAGCCCAATCGTGCCATCCGTTAAATTCATGATATTTGAATTCATAGTCCTTTTGATCAAGAACTTTAACCATTCTTCGGTTGGAGCCCAGGACCCAGTTCTCCTGTAATCCCCAGTCCAGGTATAATTTCAGGTCTTTCTTAGGTGATTGAATAAACTGTTCGATTAAATAGTCATGGCGGTAATCAGGGACACTATAATCTTCAAGCACTTCATTTGAACGCCAATAGGATGCAGATTGAGCAAGTACTTTCCCAAATAATTCAGGGTGCTGAAATGCTATATTGGTAGCTGTCAATCCACCATAACTAATCCCTCCAAGAATTCGATCAGTTGGATTCGTAGAGATATGGTAATCCTTTTCAATAAAAGGAATTAACTCATTAACCATAAAGTCGGTGAACGGCTGATATAATGCCAGTTCAATTTTTCGTTCTTTTCGTCTGCTGCTGATAAAAACAGCGATCATTGGTTCGGTTTTGCTTTCAGCAATCAGGTTATCCAGAATATTTGGTGTTTCAACTCTGTTTCTATAAATAAATCCATCAAAAAGATAAATTACAGGATATGGTTTAGAACGTAATGAATCATAATCTGGAGGCAAATAAACATGAATATTTTTGGTGGAACTTATGTGTTTACTTTCAACCTGAAACTCTCTTAATTCACCATGATTGATCTCCGAATTATTTTGATTGTATTTTTCTTCCTGACAACTTAAATCCAAAATTGAATACGAATAGGATTTCAATTCACCATGAGGAATTTTTCGGTTGTTATGGGAATCAATACAATAGGCTTTATTGTCCAAAGAATCGCTTGTAATGAATCGATAAGCAAAACACATATCCTTTGGCATTTTGTAGCTTCTGTACCACAAATCTGTTTTCCCTAATTGTCTCAGAACTCTGTCACCCAAACTCCTGTCGGCATAAATTCCACTTACCTGAAATTCTATCTGCTGATTCATTAAAGAATCTCTGTATAACAAACTAACAAAAACCATTTCATGATCCAGGGTATCTTCCTCTATCAGTGGTCCGCTTACTGAATCAAACTCAGCCCATAGTTTATCCAGTTCAAATTGCCGAAATTCCTCATTCAACGAAAGGATGCCCGATAACCTGGGACTTATCGCTTCATAGGGCTTCACAATATTTTTAAACGCTATTGGATTCTTCTCTTTTAGACAGGAGCCAAACAGGATAAGGATAAAAATCCCTACTATTAAATTGAAAGTCTTCATTGTAAATCGATTAATATTCTATTTCGCCGTTTATTTTTTGATATTCTTTATAAATCTCAATAGGCTCCGGTTCCTTCCGCATCAATTGCTTTCTTAGAACAGGATCCTCGATCCAGCGGTAAAACCAGGAGATTCCCCATGATTTATGGAAATAATCCTGCTGTTGGTATATGGAATCTGACAAGGCTTCCTCAAGAGAGATAAAGGAATAGTTCTTTTCTTTGAGCTTTTTGACCAATACATGCAAATAGTCGGTATTAAGCACATTATCATGGCATAAATAGATCTGTTTAACAGGTCTACTGTAGAGATCTACTGCCAGTGAATCGAAATAATCGAAGCATGCCAGGGTTGTATTTATATATTCGTCTGCAATTCGGCTTGCTTCGTTTTCTTCTCCATTATTCTTGTAATGTTTATATAAAAAACTGAACATCCAATCGGAGCTTCCAACAGTAAATGGTGTAATGATGTAATTCACTGAGTCCAGAAAGGCTTTTATCTGCTGATGTTGTGATAAACTATTTCCGAGGTCATTGTAAGGAAACCTGAAATAATCAACGGTCTTATTATACTTTTTTGCCAGCTCTTTACTGATATAAGCACCTTTCAAAACATCAACCCTAAAACTATCAATTCCTACCTCAGAATAATGTGAGTGTGCAAAAGTATGGTTACCAGGAGTTACATAATTGCGGCGGATCCACTCATTAAGCAATTCAAAGTTCCTTACAATTGAATCATATTTATAAATGTAACTTTCATTGATAAAAATGGTAACCGGAACGGATAAAGAATCCAGGCTATTTAGAAACTTCGCTTCATAATTATTCTGTTGATATTTCTTTGTACTGGGAACATCATCTATTGTTATGGCCACTTGTTTCTGACTGAATGATTCAGTCACAGCAATCATAATAAAAAGAAATGCTAAAATACTTGCTCTAATCATACTTACTTGGTTATGGTGTTCTTTGGAACAGCAAGTATAACTATTTTTTTAATTATATTACTATTTTTATAGTAATATAATCGTTATTCATGCTGCCAGGATTTCTACTGTCATACAACATACACAAAATCCTACCAGTCATTTCGACGAAGGAGAAATCTCGGGGAGAACCTGGATGTTGAATGTTTCAGAATTCTAAACTACAAAGATTGTATGCTCTTTTATAAAAGACGTGCAATGGTGCGTGCCCGTTTGGCGAAGCATATGCTTCGTCATTACATTTTTTGTAGGCTTTGCCTACATTTTGAATTTCACATGAGAGGCTTCTGTTATCTATTATGATGTTAGTATGCAAATTCATGAAGAATTGATGAAAAATCACTCCCGCTCCTTAATCCCCTCCTGATTCTCCAACAAATCCTGCCCATATTTCTTCCAGGTTTCAGCAAACTTCCTGAAGCGACTACATGGATATGTTTTGCATTGGTAACAGTACTCCAGTCCTTTCTTTTCAACACAGCACACATAAATCCCTTTGCAACGACGAACTTTGCAATGCTCGTCAGCACCCGGGCATGGATTTTTTTCCCTGAGATATACAGGACAGGTTCCGCAGTGGATTCCGCAGGGAGGGAGTTTGCCGGTGTATTCTTTTGTTTTCATAATGAAAATATTTAGCCACAAGACATATAGACACGAAGAATTTTATCAAAGAATGGCCTATCTAATCTTTGTGTCTTTGAGACTTCGTGGCTGACATTGTTGTCTAAACTATTTCAGCTAAATTAGTGTACTATTCATTCCACGTTACCCAAAGCCTCAATTTTCTCCTTCCCATATTCCACTTCAAATTCGGCAACGGCACAGGAGATATATTTTTCATAATATGCTTTCGCTTTTTGTTTTTCACCTAATGATTTATAGCAATCGCCTGCATGCACATAAACATTATGAGACAATTCCTCATAGACTTCGGGAATCAGGTTCAAAATAACCAAAGCTCTTTCGAAGGCCTCTCTCCTCTTGAGCTCTTTCGCACATTGGTAATAATCGTAATAACTGGGGATTTTACCAATTTCCTGTTTCAGACTATCGGTTGCCCATTTTAGGTATTCCATGGATTTGGACTGAAAGTAATCAGCTACTAGTTCTGGTTTAACACCAAATCGGAATGTGGAATCCATCATCCCCCGGGTACAGATATCTTCATACCCTGTTTCATAACAGGTATTGGTAGGAATAATATACTTCACATCCAGATTATAATCTTTAATAAAATCCCTCAGTGCAACTTTGCGCGGGTTGACCACCTGATGATACTCCAGCGGTTTCTGATACAGGCATCCCGAAACAATCGTCTGCTGCTTCGGCAACCAGATCATATTATATTCTTTTGTCGAGACCGGATAATCAGTCCTTTTAACCGAATAACAAACCAATTGATTTGAATCCGAATTCAAGGTAAACACACTATCATTTTTGATGTATCTGTTCTCAAGTCCAATGGTATCTTTAGTTAGCTTCTTTAGCTTCTGATAATTATAATCAGAAGTCACCAAATTAGCCTCCGTTAATTTTAGAAATGGATCAAAGCTAGCCGCTGCATGCGGGTGGTGATGTGAGTGGAAAACATATTTGATAGGCTTATTTGGAAATTCCTGCTTTGCCTTTTCAATGATCAGATTAGCCACTATGCTATCTCTGGGAAATTCAACCACAGCCAGGTAATCATCAAACTCGGTTATAACAGACTTGCATCCGTATTTATTAAACCATAATAAATACAGGTTATCATTGATCTTTCGGAATTCATCAAGTTTGACCTTACTTTTCTTTTCCTTCAGCCAATCCAGGCTAACCTTCACAAACACATTCTCCGAGTAATCATCTTTTTCAAAGAACAATCCGATATCACCATTTTTCAAGACAGTCATTGAAGAATAGGCTGAGCTTCCCGTGTAGATTGTTTTCCCTTCGGTCCATGTTTTACCTTCATCATAACTGAGTCGTACGGTCATGTTTTCTCGGCCTTTCTCCATTTTGGCATTAGAGAATACCAGCATATTATTCTCATCACCATCATTTATAGAACCATACCTGATAATACTGGCATTACAACCCGGATCAATCAAGTTTGAATCCGCCACACTGGTCCAGGTTTTTCCTTCATCGGTGGAAGTATGCACATAACGCAGCCCTCCCCCATTTACACGACTGTTAATCATCCAGCTTCCATCAGCCAGTTCAATTACCTTGGATTCATTGGCTGGTTTGATTGGTGTATCAATTAAATACCAGCTGTTACCATGATCATCACTGGCAAATAGATGCATTCCATTATCCAGATTTACCATTGTATGCAGGAGTTTCCCTGAACGTGTTTGGATGCCTCTTCCTGAAGTAATAAACTTAAAATCGTTATACCATTCGGGCTTAGTTATTTGAGAGGTAATATCAACAGGTTTGCTCCAGGTCTTTCCATTATCGCTACTTTTTACATATTGCAGGTAATAAACATCCTTTTCCCTATCCAGGTCCATGTAGTTATAGAACATGAAAACCTCACCCGTTACTTTATCCACAATCAGGGAAGGATCGGATGCCGATTGACCGAATGGAAAATCAACAATGGTTTCGATATCAGTCCACGTTTCTCCATTATCCCGACTTCTACGAATTACGATATTGATATCCTTACTCCATTTCAGATCCCCACAAGAAGGAACCCGCTCATCAATAGCTGCGATTATGTCTCCATTGGGAGCAGTAATTATGGCTGGAATCCTGTAGCAGGATACGCTATCCTTCATGCTTTTATCAAATAAGATCTGGTATTCAAGTTCATTATCGAATTCCTGAACTTTAACATTTTGGGGATATACACTAAATGATATCAGCAACAGGGCTAACAATGTGAAAAGTCTCATATTCATAGTTGGTTTAGCAAAAAAATCGCACATTAATATGTGCGATGTAAATATATGAATGATCTCAGAGGAGACAATCGAATTACAAGAAAAATGTATCTACATGAAGATTAGTATTCAGCTAATACTACTTACTTATTTTTCATCCTTTTGTAGATAAACTTCCTATCATAAGCCTTTAAATAGAGTGCATCAATTGTAATTGAATCTATAGTATATTCCTCATCATCAATAGAAGTGGTACGGTTACCAATACTTTTAGCTGTAAGAATAAGTTTTTCATTTTCCAGCCTCCACTTCATATAAACCAGTGTAGCCATATTTACCGAACTGGCCGTTCCATCCGCATTCAAAGTAAAGCCCTGCACTTCATTCTCCATTCCTGGTATTGGCTCCACCCACGATCCAATTAATTGTTCCTTGAGAGTCAATTGAGTCCTATCGTTTTCCTGCTGTTCTCCGGCAGGCCAGTTTCTGATACTATAGATTGCTACTAATGTAAAGATTATACCACTTAAGAGTATCAGACCTACGTAGTCTTTGAGATGTTTTTTCATTTTTCCCTATTTGTAGAAAACCAGACACAAGGATTATGCCTTACAATGATTCATGAACAACTAATTACAATCATCCCCAATCGGATCAATTGCTGCCGTTTCCACCATCAACATCACAGTTTTTTTAGGAGCTCTTGGCCGATGCATTACACCTTTGGAAATGGTAGTTCCCTGGTTTGGATTTAATTCTATGGTTTGATCTTCCAGATCGATATACAGCTTTCCACTTAAAACAAAGAAAAATTCATCGTCATCATCATGCTTATGCCAGTGGTAATCACCTTCAACTATTCCGATACGAGCAACACTATCGTTAATCTTTGTCAATGTCTGGTTAAACCAGGGCTCTTTGCAATCTTTAACAATCTGTGGGATATCAATCACTTCATGATGCTTGTATTTGATATCCATTTGCTGGTTGTAGTTGTATTTTTTTTTCATAATGATTTCTTAATAATCTCACTTAAACAAATCAAAACCACTTAAATCCACATTCCCTCCAGAGATAATAATCCCGGTTCGTTTTCCTTCGAAGCGTTGTCTATCTTTTAGCAAAGCAGCTACAGCAACTGCGCTGGAAGGCTCAATAATTATTTTCATCCGTTCCCAGATAAAGCGCATGGCAGCAATAATTTCATCTTCTTCCACACGGATTATTTCCTCCACATGTTCTTGAATAATCGGAAATGTTTGATCACCGAGGGAAGTTCTGAGGCCGTCGGCAATGGTTTGTGGATTTTCCATAGGAATAATATGGCCAGCTTGAACTGAACGCCAGGCATCATCAGCACCAAATGGCTCTCCACCGATTACTTTGGTTTTAGGAGAAAACTCTTTAACAGCCAGGGCTGTTCCTGAAATCAGGCCACCACCACCAACGGGAGTAATGATGTAATCCAGGTTGGATACTTCCTGCATTAATTCCAGAGCGGCAGTCCCCTGCCCCATTATTACTTCTTTCTGATTGTATGGATGGACAAAAGTAGCACCGATTTGTTCCACAACTTCATTCAAAGTATGTTCTCTTGCCTGAAGCGTTGGAGCACATTCAATAACTTGCCCGCCGTAGCCTTTAACAGCAGCTTTCTTAATAGCCGGAGCATTTTCGGGCATCACGATATAAGCCTTTACATTCATCTCCTTTGCTGCCAGAGATAAGGCCTGGGCAAAATTACCGGATGAATGGGTAGCAACACCTAAGGCCAATTGTTCTTGAGAAAAACTTAGAATCGCATTCATGGCACCCCGCATCTTAAACGCTCCCATACGCTGGAAGTTCTCGCATTTAAAGAATACATTGCTATCACTCAATCCATTTACCTGGCGCGAGCTCATTACTGGTGTACGGTGGATGTACTTTTCTATTCGTTTGAGAACTTCTGCTATGGTTAATTTACCCTCTATCATCATTTGTACATTTTGTCTTATTTCTATTATATAACTACAGTGGTCACTTACACCTTCGGTAACTGACTATAACAAAAGGGAAATAGATACTTCCTCACTTCGTTCGTCAGTATGACATGTTGCTGGAGGCTTTGAGAGGGACAGGCGGCGGAGACATAATTAAAATTTCAGAGACGTCTCCGCCGCCTGTCCCTTCACCCCATCTAACCTTGGATGTCATTCCAAAGGAGTGCAACGACTGTGGACCGCGTAGCAGCATGAGCGAAGCGAATAATCTAATATCATGATTTTAGATTCCTAATTCTTGTATCTATAATCTAACAATCTATTACAGATAATATTTACCCGTTTCCATATTTCGCTTGATCATATCATGCTTTGCAAGAACTCCATGCATTGCTATATAAATACCTTTATCCAAAAGACTTGCAGCCCCGATGGCCATTCCTACATTTACAGCTGCATCGGAATTAGTGAAACGCTCAGGTCGCATTGCCCCGGTAATCACGATCAATTTATCCTGGATAACACTTAATGCTTCAGCGGTTTCCTTCATGGTATCGGTGCCATGGGTTATGATGATCTTTGAACATGATAATTCATGAATTAACGCTACGAGTTTTGATCGGTCTTCATCGTTTATCTCAAGACTATCTTTCTGAAAGGCTGTTATAACCTCGTATTCGAATGATGGATTCAGTTTTTCCAGAATGCGATTTGTAGCCGGCTCCCCAAACTCAAAAGCCCAACCTTTGGTTGTATGAGGGTAATCCTTATCGATTGTCCCTCCGGTTTGAATAAATACGATCTTTTCCATTTTCACCTTATTTATTTTTCCTGATTTTATCCAGGTAACTATAAATTGATACTTTCGACATCTTCATTTCCGCGGCAACCTTATCAATGGCTCCTTTGATTAGAAACACACCTTTAGCATCCATAAATTCAATCAAGGCTTTCTTTTCGGCCGCTTTTACATTATCAATATCAACAGTACTAATAATGCGGTGAATCAAATCATCAACAATCTCAGTTACATTTTTTATTGTTTCTTTTTCCTGAGAAGGAGTTTCTCTTTTTATACTCATCATATCGGTTATGAAATCCATTACATTTTCCAGTTGATGAATATCATAATTGATACATAAGGCACCGATCAGCTTTTCCGTTTCATCCTTAATTAATACAGTCGACGAATTAATCTTTCTTCCGTCTTCTGTCTCAATCAGATAATTGGCCGCATAATCTCCGTCAAAATCATCGGAAAGCAGAACCTGACGAATTAAGTGATCAAAAGGCTGACCTACTTCCCGGCCGGTAACATGGCTATTTACAACAAATACCACCGAACTGGTTGGAAGTAACATATCGTGAATTACAACCTCACAATTCTTCCCAAATGTTTTTGCGATCATCCTTGCAATCGGGATATATGGTTTTAATGATTGCCTTATTTCTGGTACCATAAAAATAATTATTTGCCACAAAAATAGAATTATTTATACTCAAAACATAATTTTAATATAATTTTTTATACTCACATAAAAAAACACTCCTTACACTCCTATAACAACTCAACAACACTCTCCCCCTGCTACTTACACCCATAAACCACACTAACACTTACTTATAAACCGATAGAACACAAATAGAATAAAGTTTTAAAACTCATACTTTGAGTATAATTTTTTATACACAAAATTCTTCAGAGACTGAATTCTATAAATAATTATAAAACATTATCAATCGAACACATATTGAGAGCTTCCTACCATTATGAATAACCCGGTATTCGTCAAACCTTAGTATCATTGATTCCAAATGCTTCTATTTTCTTATTTTTGTTTCAAAATAGGATATCATGCAAATCAAACCCCTTTTAATTATAATATTCCTTAACCTAAGTATTGTTTCATTAAATTACGGCCAGGGAAAGGATTTGAATCGTTCCTCTGGTGATTCGACTATGTTTATGCAAGTCCTCAATCAAACGAAGGAGCATATCCAGTATCACCCCGACTCAGCATATTATTACCTGCAGCAAACCAATCAATATACAAGCTCCCTGGATTCTGTTATCTGGTATTCGGAGTTAAACAACACCTATGCAAGGCTAAATGAACATTTGGCGAACTACGACAAAGCCCTGAATTACCTTTTTAATTCGCGAAAATTCCTTGAAGAAAAAAGCCGTACGCTAAAAAACGATTATATCGAATTTGAGCTTTATAAGACTTATAAGGGAATTCTGAACGTATATTTTATTCTTAATAAATATGAGGATGCACTTCCTTTTGGATTAAAAGCCAAAGAACAAATGGATCTTCTTCATGATGCAAACTCAAACTATTATAGTCCATCCAATCATTTAAAAGCTTTAAGTAATCTGGCTAGTATTTACCTGCAAACCTCCAAGTATGATCTGGCGGAAAGCATTTATTTAAGAGCAATAGAAATAAACTTCACACTTGATGATGAAAAAACCATGGCTGTACTGTACAGCAACCTGGGAGCGGTTTATGTAGAAAAGGAGGAATTTGATAAGGCTCAAAATTATTACAGAAAGGCTCTTTCGATCCAAAACAAAACGCAGGATTCCATTTATATGGTTCAAACCTTTAATAATTATGGGAAGTACTTTATTCTTACAAATCAACTGGATAGTTCCTTTGTATATTTCCACAAAGCCCATAATATTTCAACCCAAATTAAAAGCTGGAAATCTGCTTCAATCAGTACCTACTTTCTGGTTTGGGTAAATAAGAAACAAAAGAACTATCAGCAGGCACTCGAATACAAGGAGCTTAATCGGGCATATTCAGATAGTTTGATCAATGAGGAAAAATTGAGGAATATGGCGCGCACTGAAGCGCAATATGAATTCTTTAAAAAGCAAAAGGAAATAGAAGCCCAACAACGAATTCAAAAGGCCGAACATGAAAAAGAAATGCTTCAAAGCCGGATGATTGCAGGTATTGCTGTATTCTCCGTTTTAATACTTGCATTACTTGCTTTATTGCAACGAAATAAAATCAGACATGGCCACCTGAAACAGAGACATCTTAAGTTAGAAGGCGAAAACCTGAAACTTACGAAAATCAATCTGGAGAAAGAGCTCGAAACCAAGAATAAGGAGCTTGCAACTAATGTAATCTATCTTATCAAGAAAAATGAGTACATCACCAATACTGCCGAAAAATTGTTAAACATTATCCCAAATACCACAGATGAAAATCAGAAACTTTTAAACAGCATCGTTAGAGACCTGCAACAAAACACGGAGACTTCGGTTTGGCAGGAATTTGAAATCCGTTTTCAAAATGTACATGAGGAATTTTACACGAAACTCAATGAGCAGTTTCCTAACTTAACTCCCAACGAACGTAAACTATGCGCCTTTCTAAGGTTAAACATGACAACAAAGGAAATATCCGGTATCACTTTGCAAACACCCAAAAGTATTACTGTAGCACGCTCACGCCTGCGTAAAAAACTTAACATCGATCGGGAAGAAAACCTAATTGCTTACATGGCACAGTTGTAAGTCTCTAAATAACTGTAACAGCAAGACCTACCACAATAGGGCTGACTCAAAATCTGCAACCATTGATTTTCAGCACCTGATTACCCCTAACCCTAAAGGGAGCAGGCGCTGAAAATCATTCGGGCACACACACCATTGTGCATGACTAAATCGTCTTGCTAACTAATTCCAAGCTTTTGTTCCAGCCAATCATTCTAATCAACATACAATAATCACCATATTGGTGAAACCGAAATATCACATTAACTGGAAATTCACTCCCAATCCTTGAGCACCACACCAGGTTTATCAATCATATTAACCATAGTTTGCATTCCTCTTTCCTCTTTTTGGATTTTTTTTTCACTTCATTGTTAAAAAAACACCAAAAACACATCTGATTTTATCAAAATCCGGCCTGACTTATCAAAAACTAAATTAAACCAGGCCTCCCAACAGACAAAAACACATACCCCTTGTAATTCAATTACATCCAATTTTTCTGTAGCAATAATATTCCCTGAGAAACTATCTCTGTAGCATTATTATTCCCTGACATTTCAATTCGGTAGTTCAATTATTCCATCAACCATTCTCCCCAGCTAGTTTTTGTAAGTCCTCATGTTTAGGACTTTGGGTCTGGCTGAATATATATTTGCCAGGCATGCAAAAACAGGATAATTCAAGTAATAATGAAAAAACTTAATAAGAAAGAATCAACAGTAGAAAATGAATCGGAAGAGGAGATTAAAAAGTTGATCGAAAAAAAGAAGCAGGAAAATATAGCTCTTAATAAAATATTGAATGGACTCTCTGAAATTAAAGAGAGCAACAAGAAGAAAAATCACTAACCAAAATAAGTTAAATACAAAACAAGAATTATGAGAAATTTTTTATTGTTTAATCTGGCCATAATCCTCTGTCTGTTGACAGGGATTAGCGCTAATGCCCAGGATGATTATACAGGCGATATTGACGGATCATTTTCCTATTCAGGATCAAGATCCGGAGATATGCTTTATGACCAAATCTCAGGGGCAGGAACTGCCTGGATTATATCGGCAGAATATACAAATTCGGCAGACAAAATTGAGACTTCCTTTTCTGCAGAGGATTTTATCGTTCCGGAGGGAGAAACCTGGAACATTGCTCATGTTTCAGTATTGGGTTCATATGCGGATGCACCATCCGTAACTTCGGATACCGTTAATGTATTCATTTATAACGATGATGAAAATACACCCGGAACAGAATTGTACACATTTGAGAATGTAACCACATTCAACGAAATCGTTGTAAATGAAGACGCTTTAGTTCATGAACTTGAAATCACGCTTCCTTCAACAGTATCTTTAACAGAAGGTAAATACTGGATCTGTGTTCAACCTAAGGTTGATAAATCAGTAAGTGGCCGCTGGGGCTGGATAATCCATTCAGGTCAAACTTATAATACTGAATTCTACTGGAAAAATCCACTAGGAGGATTTAGCGGAGGTCATACCGATTGGACCAATGCTACTGAAGTATTATGGTGGCCTCCTTACAACCTTTCATTTGCTCTTTATGGTGAAGGACACATCAAAGACATGGCGGTTATGGATGTGTTAACTGAGACTGCTCCTGAAATGACTTCTACAGAAGCCATCACAGTATCACTAAAAAACGAAGGTACTGAACCGCAATCAGGCTTTAATATCAGCTACTCAATCAATGGAGATACGCCTGTTGTTGAGAATATTGGCACATCATTAATCGGACCTAACAGTTATTTTGAATATACCTTCAATACAACTGCTGACCTTTCGGTTGCGGGTCCGTATGAAATTACAATTATCACATCTCTTCCAGGTGATGAAGATACTTCTAACGATACTATCGTAAAAACCATCTACAATCTTGGTGAAATTTATGAGATGGAAGAAAGCAACACCATCACTACATGTTCGGGTACTTTTGTTGACCTTGGTGGTTATACAGGCGGACTTGACATGGGAAATGCTGGTGTAACAACTTTATTACCTGAAAGTGAAAATGATCGTGTTCGACTAACCTTCCTTGAATTCGACCCTGGCTATTGCAACTTTAGTATTTATGATGGTGAAACTACTGATGCTCCATTAATCGGAACCTGGACTAATACTGATTCACCCGGTGAAATCACAGCTTTAAATCCAACAGGTGCATTAACCGTTGAGTATTCATACACCTGGGATAGCGGCTTTGGATGGGTTGCATTTATCTCATGTTTCAGCCCTTCTGAAGATGATTTTGCGGTTACTGAATTAAGCTATGATATTCCTTCAATTTTTACTGGAAATGAAGTTACTATCACAGCAAATGTTCTTAACTATGGCACCCTTACTCAGGCTAAGGATGTTTCTTTTACAGCCAATGGTAGTGTAATCGGAACTGTAAATACAGGTGATCTAATCTCTACTGCTGATACAGTTTTAACCATGGTTTGGGCTCCAACAGAAGCAGGTGATTACACATTGGAAGTTTATGTGGAAGAAGATGCTGGAGTTGATGATAACAATTCAATGTCGACTGAAGCTGTTGTTTATGCATTTGACACATTCTATGAAGGATTTGAACTTGAAGCTTTCCCTCCAGAAGAGTGGGCACAAACAAATGGATATTGGAGTCCTAACACTTCAGCATTTGCAGGTGAAAAGTCTGCCAAAGCATATATCCCAAGCCTTATCTTAAGGGATACATTGGTTACTCCATTATTAAATATTGAAGAAGACGGAGTGTTAACATTCACAGCTTATAGTTCCCCCTGGTGGCCTGGTAAATTGCAGTTATTATGGAAAGACGGTGCTACTGGTGAATGGAATTTTATTCAGGAAATGGAAATGGTTTCCGGTGTTTTCACAACTTTTGATGTAGATGTATCAGTTGCAGCAGGAACTAATTCTTTTGGCTTTGCAGCTTACTATGACAATGCTATGGCATGGGGAGGAGAAGTTAAGCTGGATGAAGTTATTGGAACGAATATCACCCGTCATTTCGAAAACAATGACCTAAAAACAAGAGGTCTGACAGGGACTCAGTTTATTAATGCTTTTGAAGAGTTGAATTACCAATTTAAGGTAAAGAACAATGGACTTGAGGCTCAGCCTGCCAATTCATACACTGTTAAACTTTGGCAACAAACAGATGCAGGTGATGTGGAATTAAGCGCAATTCCTGGCCAGTATATCAATTCTATGCAGGTACTAACCTATGATGTTCCTGTTGAATTTGCAGAAATCGGGCTTGTAAAAGTTTATGCAACAATTGAATTTGCAGCTGATGAAAACACGGAAAACAATACATCAAACACTTTTGAATCCATAGTTTTACCTGGTGGATCAGAAATTGTTGATGTTTTAGGTGAGCAATCATATGGTTATGCAAATACATCTCCTGTTAATTTCTATTATAAGAATAGTTTAACGGAAAACATTTATACAGCTGAAGAAGTAGATAAGGAAGGTCTGATTACTGGAATTTGTTATGACTATGACTTCAAAGAAGACATCTCAGATGCTCCTGTTAAAATATGGATCGGACAAACGGATTCAACATCATTTGAACTACCAGGATATTCAAGTTACTTTATTCCTTCTACTGAACTTACTTTGGTTTATGAAGGAAACCTGGATTATGTTGCCGGTATTCACTCGAACTTCATCCAGTTAGAAACTCCGTATCTATATGATAACAGCAATAACCTGGTTATCATGACGGAAAAACTTAATGACAGTACTTTTGAGTGGAACAACCGTTTTAGCACACACTATTCTGGTAAAACAACTGAAGCCTGGACCAGTAACACTGAAATTCCAGATCCTGAGAATCCTGTTCCTGGTGCGGCATCAACTCTTGCACCTGATATCCATTTCATTTTCAACAATGATGTAACCAGTATGAACGGTATGATTACTGATGAAGAAGGAAATGCGATAGAGGGAGCAACCGTACTTGTTGACGGTTTGTTACTTGAAACTACAACAAATGCAGCCGGATTCTATGAATTCGATCAAATCCCTGCAGCTACATACACCATTACTACTTCAGCTTTCGGTTTTTACGATCAGAGTCAGGAAGTTAATGTATACGTAGGTAGTGTTTCTTCTCTTGATTTCACAATGGAAGCAATCCCAACCTATTCAATTAATGCTTTGGTTGTTGGAAGCAATGACGAAACTGTCGGCCTTCAAGGAGGTACTGTAAAACTGAATGGTTATGATTCCTTTGAGACATTTACAAACCCGACTGGTTCGTTCGCGATTGATGGTATTTACAATCTGGGTACTTATACACTTGAAATCTGGGTTCCCGGTTATGAAGTATATACTACTCAATTGGAAGTAACTGAAAATACAGATCTTGGAACAATCGTTCTTACTGAGCTTTACATCACTGCTTTCAATGCTGTTGGAACAGAGGTAGAAGATTATGTATCTATTGTTTGGAATACTCCAAATCAGCTTGCTGAAGATGTAATGATTGATGATGACGGTGAGAAAGAAAATGGTTATGCTGCAGATTCTTTCGAGGAAGTATCACTGGGTAACTTATTCCAATTGGATCAACTTGCTACGATCACTTCTGTTCAAGTCTATTGGGCTGCATATCAAACAGAAAATGAAGGTCCGGTAAGCCTGGATATTTATGATGCTGAAACAGAAACTTTACTTGCTTCTTCAGCTGAATTCCTTACACTTTTGGATGAATGGATCACTGTTGATGTACCGAATCTGACACTGGAAAATGATTTCTATGTAATGGTTCACTGGCCTGGTTTGGAAGATATCACTTCTTTCCTTGGAACAGATTTCTCGGAAGGAAATCCAAATACAGCTTACTATTATTATCCGGATTCTTACTTCAGTAAATTCGAAAATATGATAGACTACCCATGTACGTTTATGATCCGTCCGAATATTATGACAGAAGCTACCAGAGGTGGTGATCGTTCTGCATTATCATACAACGTTTATAAAGGTATGGCTGATGATGTTGCAGGTGTTGCAGGTTGGGATAAAATCAACAACTTCCCTGTTACTGAAACTTCATTCAACGACACTGAATGGCCACCGGTATATACTGACGATTATATGTATGCTGTTGAAGCAATCTATACTGAAGGTAATTCAGAGGTAGTATTCTCTACTCCTGTTCACTACCAGGAACCAATTCTTCCTGTAGAAAACCTGGTTGCTACAGATTCAATTGGATACACCATCGGTTGGGCACTTATTGAATGGGATGCTCCACAAGGTGCTAATCCAATTGCCTACAACATCTATTTGAATAATAATCAAAATCCTGAAGCTACTGTAACAGGAACAAGCTATACGTTCCACGATCTTCCTGCTGAATCTTATGCCGTTGGTGTTTCGGCTGTTTATAACTCTGGTGAATCTGCAGCAGAGGTCGTAAGCTTCACAATTACAATTGATGTTGAAGGGATGAATGCTGACGACATTTCAGTATTCCCTAATCCTGCTACTGATTATGTGGTTCTTGACCTGGAAGGATCTGCTAAAGTAGAAATCTTTAACACTGTAGGTGCCATCGTTAAATCGATTGAAAGCTACAATGGTGGTAATGAAATCAATATCGAAAGTCTGGAAGCGGGTGCATACTTCTTCCGACTTACGAATAATGAAAATACTTCTATACAGAAGGTTATTGTAAAATAACTTTCGTAGGGTTTTGGTTAGACCTGTGTTCGAAAAGCTCCCCGAGAGAGGGGAGCTTTTTCTATTTCCAATAACCAAATATTCACAGTAAAAGTTAAAAGTTCCCCTCAATATCAATGAGCACAGCACTTCTACATTGGAAACTCTTCAATTGATATTCTGCTATTATTTTGGTCTTACCTTCCTATAATCACCTTACAAAATATTACATCAGCCATATTCAGAATGCCGGCAATGCAATCTTTCTATTTTTGCAGCAAATAAAAGGACTATGAAGATGACGAGAATACTATTCGGAATGATATTTGGAATGTGCACTATTTCTTTTTCCAATGCACAGGATTATTCTCTGGAACAAATCATGAAAAGGTATTCTCATATTGAAAGTGACTCAGTAAGGAACCTCGTTTTCAATGAACTGGCCAACAAACACCTTACTCTCCATGTTGATTCGGCAGAAATCTATGCCAGATTAATCGAAGCAAATGGGCAAACCATGGACTCCTTAGTATGGTATCCATACGTAAACAGGATCTATTCAGAAATCAACTTTATTGCGGGAAATTTTGATCAGGCCATGCTATATGATTACAAAACCATAAGTTTTCTGGAAGAGCTGCATGGTTCACAACCTACTGATGAAATCATTAATCTTATAGCTTTGGCTTACGGTGATTTATGCTTTAATTACTTCACATTAAACAAACATGACAAAGCTTTAACTTATGGTCTAAAATCGAAAGAGTTATATAATCAGCTTTATGAAAAAAAATCTAAGCATTATGATATTACGACCCATGCTTATGTACTATTCAATATGGGAGGGCTTTATCTCAGGCGCGAGGATTATTTACCCGCTCAGGATATATTTCAAAAAACCCTGGAATTGATTTCTACCATAAATGATTCTACCATAATTGGAACCCTTTACAACAATTTAGGTATTGTGCATAACCACTTAGGCTCTGATGATATTGCCCTTGAATATTTTATGAAAGCGCGCTCCATCCAAACAAAGACAAGGGATTTGTATTACCTGGTGAAGACCTATAATAATTTGGGACGTTATTATTTTTTGAAGCCTGAAGCAGATAGTGCTTTTAAATACTTTAATCTGGCTCTAGATATTTCGACTCAAATTAAAAGCTGGCATTCAGCTGAAATAAGTTGTGATTACCTGATTATGGTATTTGAGGATGCCGGAGAATACAAATCCGCCTTAAAATATCAAAAGTTATATCAATCTATTTCAGACAGTTTACTCAATGAAGAAAATATCATGCACATCTCCGACATGGAGTCGAAATATAAATACCAGAAGATACAGGAAGAACTAAAAATGAAACAGGAGGTGGCAATAGCAAAAAAAGAAAAACAGATAAATAAAATTACGTTTTTGGCTGGTATTGCACTGTTATCGCTTGTTATTATTACACTTTTGGCTGTATTACAACGAAAGAAGATACAAAACACCAAACTGAAACAAAAACATTTGGAGCTGGAAAGGGAAAATCTGAATCTGGAAAATCAAAGGATGGAGACAGAGCTAGAATCCAAAAACAAAGAGGCAACCAGCAATGTTTTGTATTTACTAAAGAAGAACGAGTTTATCACTGACATTGCTCTTAAGCTGCAACACCTCCTTCCTAATTTAGGAAAAGAGGCACAAACACTTGTCTATCGCATAATTAGAGAATTACAAAATAACACCGATGACTCGACCTGGAGGGAATTTGAAATTCGCTTTCAGGAAGTTCACCAATCCTTTTACGACAATCTAAACAAACACACCAGCAATCTTTCTCCAAATGAAAGAAAGCTATGTGCCTTTTTAAGATTAAATATGACCACTAAGGATATATCCGGTATTACATTTCAATCGGAGAAGAGTATTATAATCGCCCGTTCACGACTTAGAAAAAAACTAGGGCTCGAACGTGATGAAAACCTGATCACTTTTCTAAGTCAGTTTTAAACATTTATTGTATAGTGTTTTCTACTTTGAGATGAATATTCCATCGCTACCGTATAATGGTATCTTACATTTTATTTCATTGATCATTATAGCGACACATTTATTAGTCGGATAATATAATATCCGGCTTTAAGTATGCTGTTTTTATTCTTTTGGATATTCATTTCCACATGAGTTTAATTTAAGCCATAGAAAAAGCCAGCCAACACCCCCTGACATATACCACTCCCTCTCAATCACATACCCCATCCACGTAGACATATTATTCCTGCAAAACTTCTTTTAGATCACTTTTTGTAAGTCCCGGATTCTGGCTTTCAAAATCATTTTCAACAAATATTTGCTGCGTTTCAAAAACACCTTGCAATATGAAAACTAAAAAAGAACAATCACCTGAGAAGGATAAAATAGCCCATAAGGAAGATGACCAGATTGAGGTCATTCAGGAATTGATAAAGAAAAAGAAGGAAGAGAATGCTGCATTAAGGAAGATCCTTGATGGGCTGGACACCACTTCAGATAAAAAATACTAATCAAGAATTAGTTTAACTACAAAATAAAAAATATGAGAAAAATTCTATTATGGTTTAATGTTCTACTCTTTACCTGTTTATTATCAGGTATGGAATCCTTTGCCCAGGGGTATGTGGGTTCAATTGCACAGCCTGTTAATTATTCAGGCTCAAGAACTGGTGATATTTTATATGACCAAATGGATCAATTGGGTACAAACTACATTGTTGGAGCGGAATACACCAACTCAGCAAATAAAACCGAAACCAGTTTTGCTGCTGATGATTTCGTGGTACCTGAAGGAGAAAGCTGGAACATTGGAAGTGTGAAAATTGTGGGTATCTATCCCGATTTCCAGTCAGAGACATCCGATACTGTACATGTGTATTTCTATAATGATAATGCAGGTATGCCTGGTGATGAAATTTATTCATTTTCAGATATAACTAACTTCAACGAGATTTTAATTGATTCGGAATACAATATTTATGAGCTTGAAGTATCTCTTCCTGAAATCGTTTCATTAAATGAAGGTAATTACTGGATGAGTGTACAGGTGAAATCTGATCAAGGTGTAAACGGCACATGGGGATGGATTGACTACCCAGGTGAAACTTTAGAATCTCCTTACCACTGGAAAAATCCATTGGATGGTTTTGGAACCGGCTTTACCAATTGGACCAACTCTGAAATGCTTCTTTGGTTCCCTCCATACAACCTTGCTTTTGCTCTTTATAGCGAAGGCTTAACCAAAGACATGGCTGTAAAGAATGTAACTGCTCCAGAGACGATGTCTGGATTAACTGGTTCAGAAGCTATTACTGTTTCCATCAAAAACGAAGGTACAGAACCTCAGTCTAATTTTGATGTCAGCTATTCAATTAATGGAGGCGCATTAGTCACTGAAAATATTGGCACGAACCTGGTTGGTCCAAACCAATTCTATGATTTCACTTTTACTACAACTGCTGACTTATCAATTGCTGGTGAATATGAAATTGTAGTATCAGTATATCTTGACGGAGATGAAGACGCTTCAAATAACATATTCAACAAGTCAATTTACAACTTAGGGGATATATATCAAATCACAGATACTACAACCGTTACTACTTGTTCGGGGACATTTACCGATCCTGGTGGATTAAGCGGTGATATTATATCTGGGATGGCTAGTTTAACTACTTTTTATCCAGAATCAGAAGGAGACCGTGTACGACTGTCATTCCTTACATTTAACACTGGCTGGTCTGAAAAATTTGCCATCTATGATGGAGAGAACACAGATGCTCCCCTTATTGGAGAGTGGGAAGGTACAGATACTCCTGGTGTTATTACTGCACTTAATCCTACTGGTGCATTAACAATTGATTTTGTTGCTTCAGGATGGGATACTGCTCCCGGTTGGTCAGCATATATATCCTGCTTAACTCCTGCCGATGATGATTTTGCTGTAACAGCACTAAACTCAAATATTGTTGCTTTATTTACAGGAACTGAGGCTACTCTAACTGCTGGTATCTTAAACTCTGGTACTCTTACCCAGGCAAAAGATGTTACTTTCACAGTCAACGGTACTGTAATTGGAACTGTTAATACTGGTGATCTTGGTTCAGGTCTTGCTACTGAAGTAACTATGCTTTGGACTCCAACTGTGGCGGATGATTATGTGATTGAAGCAAGCGTTGAGGCAGATGCCGGAACTGAAGATAATAATTCTGCAAGTATCGAACTTACGGTGTTACCATTCGATACATTCTATGAACCATTTGAGAGTGGACTTTTCCCTCCTGAAGAGTGGTCTACATCTTTAGGTATGTGGTTCGAAACAGATATGTCATATGCAGGACAATATGCAGCGAATATATTTGTGCCTTATGAAATGCCTGATGGTGATACATTAATTTCGCCAAGATTGAACATTGAAGATGGTGCTATCTTAAAATTTGCTGCACTTTCTGCCCCATGGTTTCCAGGTAATCTTGAAATTTTATGGATGGATGCAAGTACAGGTGATTGGCATCACATACAGCATATCGAATTCCCAATGAATATGTTTGGTGAATATGAAATTGATTTGTCAGCCGCAGCGGGTGAAGGTAATTATATTGGTTTCCATGGCTGGTTTAATGATCCTATGTCATGGGCTGGTCAGGTTGTTATAGATGAAATCACAGGAACAGGAATCACTCGTAAATTTGATAATAATGACATCAAATCCAGTGGTTTGGAAGGCAATCAATTTATAAATGCTTTTGAAGAAACCATATTCAATTTCACTGTTAAGAACAATGGTTTAAATGAACAATCAGCAGGCAGCTATACTGTTAAACTAATGCAGATGGACGAAGCAGGTGATATTGAATTAACTTCAATTGAGGGTCTGCATTTAAATTCAATGCAGAAAATTGATTATCAGATTCCATATACATTTACTGAAATTGGAGCAAAACAGTTATATGCCACTATTGATTTTCCTACAGATGATAATCCAGAAAACAATGCGTCAAATATTGTGGAAGCAGTTATACTTCCCGGAGGATCGGAGATTATTACCGTTGATGATGAGTCGGATTATACATCGCAATCTCCTGTGAATGTAAATGTAGAAAATAGTCTGAGTGAAACCATTTATACTTCTGCCGAAATCGGACAAGATGGATTGATTACAGGTATCAGTTACGATTACACGTTCATTGAAAACGTAGAGGATGCAGCAGTAAGAATCTGGATTGGACAAACAGACTCCACAGATCTAAGTGGACCGGAGTATTCTGTAGAATGGATTCCTGCAACTGAAATGACCCTGGTGTATGATGGTAGCCTGAATTATTATGAAGGTGAGCATTCGGTATTTGTTCAGTTGGAAACACCCTATCAGCATGAAAACAACAACAATCTTGTTATCATGACTGAAAAAATAATGGATACTTACTATGACTATATGAACCAATTCGAAGCTCATCCAACAGGCGATTTTAATGCAACTGCCCAATGGACAAGTACGGATGAGATTCCAAATCCTGAAGATCCTTATTCTATGGGAGGATGGGCTTCAACAACTTCAATCTCACCTAACATTCATTTCATTTTCAACAATGACATAACAACCTTTAACGGAACTGTTACTGATGAAGAAGGAAATTCAATGGCTGATGCGACAGTAATTATTGAAGGTTTATTGCTTGAAACAAATACCAATGCAGAAGGTTTCTACGAGTTCGATCAGGTATCACCTGCTACTTATAATGTTACGGCATCGATGTTCGGATATTATGACAACACCCAGGAAGTGAATGTTTATTTGGGTAGTACATCTAACCTGGATTTTACCATGGAAGCTATTCCTACATATGCTATCAATGGTATTGTTGTAGGCAGTAATGATGAGTCCATTGGTCTTCAGGGAGCCACTGTAACTCTTGATGGATATGATGTTTTTGAAACCTTCACCGTTCCGGGAGGAGCATTTGCAATTGATGGAATATATAATTTTGGCATCTATATTCTTGAAATCCGTATCCCAGGTTATGAAGTATATCATGCAGAAATAGAAATTACTGAAGACACTGATCTGGGCACGATCATTCTCAATGAATTATTCATCACTGCATTTAATGCTGTTGGCATTGATGAAGATGATCAGGTATCTGTTGTTTGGAATGCTCCAAACCAATTAGCTGAAGAACTAATGATTGACGATGACGGTTCGAGTGAAAACGGGTATGCCGCAGATATTAACGAAGAAGTTTCTTTGGGTAACCTGTTCGAAAATGATGGAATTATTACGATAACAAGTGTTGATATTTACTGGGAAGCATATACAAATGGTACTTCAGTTCCTGTGAGACTCGATATTTACAATGCAGAAACTGATATTCTTATTGCTTCTTCTCAGGCATTCAACACAGGCCTTGATGAGTGGATTACTGTTGATGTTCCTAACCTGACACTTGAAAGTGATTTCTATGTAATGGTTTATTGGAATGGTTCTGTTGGTGAAATTTCGTCTTATCTGGGAACTGATTTAACTGAATCAAATGCAAACAATGCATATTATTATTATCCAAATGATAACTTCTATAAGTTCGAAACATTAATTGAATATCCATCGAACTTTATGATTCGTCCGAATATTATGACTGAAGCAACAAAAGGTGGTGACCGAGAAGTACTTTCATACAATGTGTATAAAGGTATGGCTGATGATGTTGCTGGTGTTACTGGTTGGGATAAGATCAATAACTTCCCGGTAACCGAAACTACATTTGTTGATACAGATTGGCCACCGGTATACTCAGATGACTATATGTATGCTGTTGAAGCAATCTATACTGAAGGAACTTCAGAGGTAGTATTCTCAACTCCTGTTCACTATCAGGAACCAATTCTTCCTGTAGAAAACCTGGTTGCAACTGATTCTCTTGGTTATACAATCGGTTGGGCGCTTCTTGAATGGAATGCTCCACAAGGTGCCAATCCTATTGCATACAATATCTATTTGAATAACAACTCTACTCCTGAAGCAACAGTTACAGGTACAAGCTATACATTCCATAATCTTCCAGCAGAGACCTATGCTGCTGGTGTAACCGCTGTTTATGCCTCAGGCGAATCTGAAGCAGAAGTTGTAAGCTTTACAATTACAATTGATGTTGAAGATATGGATGCTGCAAATCTTTCAGTATATCCTAATCCTGCAACTGATTATGTGGTTCTGGATCTTGATGGTTCTGCTAACGTAGAAATCTTCAATACGATAGGTGATATCGTACAATCGATTGAAAGCTATAATGGTGGTACTGAAATTAATATTGAAAATCTGGAAGCAGGTGCATACTTCTTCCGTATTACAAATAATAACGAAACTTCTCTGCAGAAAGTTATTGTTAAATAACTTTATAGGGTAATGGTTAGTATTTTGGTGCTAAAGCTCCCCGAAAGAGGGGAGCTTTTTTTATGATTACAATTCCTGCAACAAACGCAACAACGCCTTCTTCAAGCGGACAGAAACAGGAATTTCCTTTTGATTCTTCATAACAATAAAACCACCATCATTCTTATCCACTTTTTTCACGTGGTTCAGATTTACGAGATAAGATCGGTGAGGTCTGAAAAATCCAAATTCCTTCAACAGATCATCATATTCATGAATCCCTCTGGAAACGGTTATTGGATCATCCTCGGTGAAATAAAACGTGGTATAGCTGTTATCTGATTTACACCAAACGATATCTGCAACATCCACAATATCCATAAAGTCAATTGTCCGAAGCACAAGCTTTTTTGTTTGAGTCTCCTTTTTATATGAATCAAGAAAATAGGATTGCTGGCCTCTATCATTAACTTTTGAGTGTATCAATTCAATCGCACTATTAATTGCCTGAATAAATTCCACTTCATTAACCGGTTTCATCACATAATCAATCGCACTAAACTTTATAGCTTTAATCGCATAATGATTAAAGGCTGTAATAAAAACTACCTTGAAAGAATACGGTTTAAGCTTCTGAAGGATATGAAAACCTGTTCCTTCTTTAATTTCTATATCCAATAAAACCAGATCGGGCTCATGTTTTTGAATCATTTCAACGCCAGAACTAACAGAATCTGCATAGGCACAAATTTCAACATTCGGAAAATTTTCCTGAAGATATGAACGAAACAAGGCGTGCATATTCATATCATCATCTATGATAACTGCTTTAATCATTTTCTTATTATAAAAGATTAAAGGTAATAAAACACCCGGATAAATAGTTCTGAGCATATTTTTTTTCTCATCACTCCACAATCAATTCATACTATAAAGTCTATCAACATGTCTCAAAAATTCAAATTATATGTGCTAAATAAAGAGAAGGCCAACTACTTACAAATAGTCAACCTTCAAAGCTTTCAACCTGATTATTCGATTTTCAAACTAAAAAAATAGCTTCAAAACATACAAACAGATTATGACACAAAAATAATCTCTGAAATTAATTCCCCATTCTCATTTTGATCATCTTTTGCATCATGTCATACGTCTCACGCAACTCCGCCTCACTCATGTTCTGTATTTCGTCATCATCCTTATCCGATAGAGCCAATTTCTTCCATTGTTGATAAGACATTTTACTCAGTTTATCCATGTCAGCATCCATATCTTCCATATCTTCCATGTTCATTTGGAAATCGACTTCACCAAAAACACTTTCTTGTTTTTGAATTGGAAAATCCGGCAGCACGAAGTATTTATCAGCAACTTTCAAATTAAAGTCAGCAGATTGTGCTTGTGTTACGGTTTTGATTCCTAAAACAGTAACCTCAGATTTTAAGACAACACCTTTATAAATCCATTGCTTCCCACCAGGGATTTCCCAAATATCACATTTGAATCCTAAAACATTCTCACTACCAACAATATTCCCACCTATTCCTTCAAGCATATTTTTACCAACAGCTCCGGCATCGGCATTCGGATCAAGTACCTTAATCATATCCATAGCCATATCTCTACCTGCAAAAATCTGCTTACTATCAAAGTCAACGGAGAAACTTTCTCCACCATCCAGTTTATTCATGGTATGAGTCTCCTTGTTTTCCACATTTTTATGGCCAAAAACACTCACCTCAGTAGTTTCTTTTATCTGGGTTTCCTTTAATTCTACAGCTCCCCAATCTTTAAAATAAAGACTCTCGGTCCCGCTTCCACTAATCTTGCTCCCCATAACACTTCCGGAAGTTGTAGTTTTGTATTTCACAATAGCCGATTTAACTTCGTAACGTTTAATCGTTGAATTATCTGAATTTTTAATACCACTACTATTACAACTAATCATTATCAATAACAGGGGTAGTATCATACTTAATTTGTTCATCTGTGTAATTTTTAGGTTTTAATATTTATAAGAGTATCTATTTGATTTCCTGTAATTCATAAATTGCATATTGTCCAAAATCTCCTGATTTATCCTCGATAATTTTAGCATAAACACCCGGCTTATCGTTAATCATCCATAGTTTCTTTTTTACTTCAAATTCTCCCAGCATCTCAACTACAGTGCATTCAAATGTGCCTGCAGGTGTTGATATTACTTCTCTACCAGAGACTCTGAATGCATTGTCTTTTTCAGGGTAAAGAAATCCGGAGTATTCAGTGTTTGGGGGTAATTCTGTATCTTCAGGAAGATCATAACGATCATAGCCATAAAAAATATAATCAATCCATAATGAATGTTCTTGTTCATTCGCATGAACATCAGCGGTTAGGATTTTGTTTTCATACTTACTAGTACCTTCAATAAGTATGGAGTACTTATAAACCAGGTGCTCAACATGCGCCAAACTCTGAAACATTTTGTATGAATCCTTCCAGGGCAATTTTTGCTCATCTTCATCATATAAAAAATCACCATCATCATTAAAAAAATCAGATTCACTAAAGGCTAGCGAGGGCCTTTCAAAGGTTTCCATTTGTGTCGATTTTGAAAACGCATCAGATTTCAATCGAAAAAAGTTAAATACTGCTTCTTCTTTCTCATAAACCAATTTATCATCGCTTATTTGAATAATTGAAGCCTCTCCCCTAAAATCCTTATCAAGGTTACTACTCATTACTAGGATTTTATTTTTATTCTGTAACTTCCAGGAACCAACGACTATAGATCTTTCTTCAACTGATCGGGCAGCTTTAATCACTCCATCTTTCTCAAAGATAAAAACAGCCTTTAGCCCCTCCTGAATTTCATCACCAACAACCACTTTTGAAAGTTGCCATTTGCCAATTAGTTTTGATTTTTGAGCATCTACACTTCCAACAACAAACAGCAAAGCAAAGATTAACAGATGTATTTTTCTCATAATTTCCTGCAGCTATATTAAAATTTAACAAATTCGACTCTCCGGTTATTGGCTTTGCCCTCTGCTGTGGTATTATTGTCTATGGGCTTTGTTTCACCCCATCCGTTTGATACCAATCTGTCTGAAGAAATCCCCATACCCACCAAATAGTTCATCACTGCTTCTCCTCTTGCTTTTGAAAACTTCATATTATAATCATCTGTACCATCACTATCAGTATGACCTTCCACAAGTTTGTCAAGGGATTCATCAATTGCCTGATCCGTACGTTGATTTACCCGACAGTTTGGCTGATCTTTAATTGTCTTTTTTACATCCACATTGATTTGCGCTTGCAGAGTCAATCCTGCAAGCAACATCAGAATAAGGAATAATTTGGCTTTCATTGAATTTGAATTTTCAGGTTTCAAAGTCAGTAAAAGTAGATTACATCCATCATGTATTCCTTTATAAACTTGAAAGCGTCACTATTCACTTTGATTTCGTACGATTTTGGATAGCATAATTGGTAGAGCACCCCATACAATCGAAGTCTGAGAAATGAGTTAAGTATTATTTGATTTGTTTATGGGCCATCCTACATCAATAAATTCGAATGCGGCGATGACCCCACTCCCCTGATAAAGAACTGAAAAATGAGCATTACAGAAATCGAACTAATTATTATTCAACACCGGAATCTCTATCGTAATCTTGACACCACTTTTATCCGGACTCTCATCTTTCAGGTTCAGAAATTCATATTTAAAATCTGTTTTATATTTCTGTTGAATCAATTTTCTCCTTTTCTCAAAAATACTCATGGCCATCGATCGATGCCCGTTCTGTTTCTTTTGAACCCCTTGTCCATTATCAACAATTATAAATTCAATCCAGTCTGTTTTATCGGAAATGAACAATTCTAATATCCCTTTTTCAGCAATGTTACTAAAACCATGCTTAATCGAATTTTCGATGAAAGGTTGAATAAGCATTGGAGGAATTTCGATAAACTCAGTCTCAAGATCATCATCATAATGGATGATAAAATCAAACTTCTCCGGAGATCTCATCTTCTCTAACTCAACATAGTTTTTCAGCATACTGATCTCATTTTCTAATGAAATCATTTCTACGGATGAGTGATTTAAAGTTGCTCGTGTTAAAGATGCAAATTGGGATAAATACTTTGAAGCTTTTTTATTGTCATTTTGGATCATGAAATTTTGAATCGATCCCATTACATTGAAAATAAAGTGAGGATTCATCTGAGAACGAAACACCTGTTGCTGCAAATTATTTTGAACTAACTCTGCCTGCTTTTTTCGAATGCGCAAAATATACAGAATTAGAAAAATAACAATAAGCATGACACCAACCAATGCAACTCCTGCATTCAGACGCTGGTTTTTCAAACGATTCTCAGCGGTTAATAATTCTATTTGTTGTTCCTTCTTCTCTGTTTCATACTGGGTTTCCAATTCCTCAATAGCAGTTTGTACATTCTCGTTGCGTAACTGATTCTCAGTATTTCTGAGAGAATCTTTCCAAATGTATGCTACCTTATAATTTGCTAAACTATAATTCAACTCCGACAATAATTGAAAACATCTAAGCTTTTCTGTTAAATAGTAATTTAATTCCTCCATCTGAATATTATCCATAGCAAATTCCAGCGCTTTTTCCTCTTGATTTAAGATGTAATAAAGGTCCGCTTTATTATTATTGCTATAGATTATATCATACGGATTTCCACCAAAATATTGCTCTGCCTCAATGGTTAATTCAAGGGCCTTTTCAGGTTGATCAAGCTGCTTATATATAAGTGAACTGTTTGTTAAAGCAGCACTAATTCCTCTGTAATAATCTACTTCTTTGCAAAGATTAAGTAACGTGTCATAGTACAAAAGAGCTTTATCATGCATATTATTACTCTCTGCAATTCCCCCTAAACTATTATATATCTTTGCCAAATCACCAAAAGAGGCACATCCTTCAACATCCTTCATTTTATACGCTTTTAGTACGTACTCCTCCCTCTTCTCGATGTTATCGTGCTCTTTAAAAATATTAGCCATCGAAACATAATGATAACATATTCTCTCCAAATCACCAGATGTCTCTTTAATCATAATACCTTTCAGTGCGTACTTTATCGCTTTATCATAGTCACCCAAATAATTATAATTATTACCCAGATTACCACAAATTTTTGAGACCTCACTACTGTCATGCATTATTTCGGCACTATTTAAGGCCTGTATATACGTATCATTTGAAGCCTCGAATCGACCACTCATCCAGTACAAACGCGCCAGTGAGTTTGCAATCGTTGCTATCTTATTATGTTGAAGTAGACTATTGGCTACTACCAATGCTTTATTCATGTATTCTATTGCACCGGAAATACTGTCTTCATTATCAAAATATTGGCCATATTCAAAATAGGCATCCATTAGTTTCAGACTATCATCCACTGATTCAGAAATATTTCGTAGGTAGGTAATTTGTGCGGAGTCTTGAATATTTCCAGTTGTATCCTCCATATTTGCTGTTGAGCTATGCGAATTATAAGATAATAAGCAGAAAATAAGAATTGCTAAACAATTGAAATTGAATCTATCCATCATGTAAGGTTTAATCTAAAATAAAACGATTAATATAATCAGAATAAATCAATAATTATCAATTCTATTTCATTTTACTGACAACAAATTCAATCTTGATATTGAAAACAAACGCTCCGCACGAAGATTAGATTTCATATTATAAAATAACCAACAATCTATCCGTTCACCACACGACTTCAATTCCTCTTCCGACAGAATCATCCAATTTCGTAACGGAATCAAGTTTGTTTTCTACAGTTTCAAAGTCATTATAGTTTCTTTTTGACAGCCACATACTTTTGCATCTATAAAAAACATAAAATTAAAACCATGAAAAGAACTTTAATCTCGATTCTGGCCATTGCTTTATTAGTAATTGGTTTTTCCTCTTGCGAAAAAGACACGGTTACACCAACTCCCAACAATCCAGATCCTATCGTTAGCGGTGAACATGCTCAATTATGGAGTTACGATCTGGGATTTGGTAGCATCGACGATATTACCCCTGCCATCGATCAGAACAACAACATTTATTTCACTATGGTTGATCCATCAATCTCTGAAGTAGCAGTTTTTGCAATCGACAAGGATGGTAAAGAATTATGGAAAACCACTTTGGAGGGTTCTTCAACCGGAAAAGTGATTTTCGCTGAGAGTAAAATTTTTGTAACCACTGGATACCCTACTGCGATCTATTGCTTTAATGCTGCAAACGGGGACACCGAGTGGTCTTATAATTTAACAGTTGAGTATGATTTTTATGATCGCCCAAATTTAGCCTTTGCCAACAACACCTTATATGTTTTATCAGGTCAATTAATCGATGCCTTTCTATTGGCTTACGATATCAATGGAAACAATAAATGGATCCAGCAATCCAATGCTGGTTTTAACTTGAGTGTAAGTGGAAATGCATTATTCTTTCATGATACGGATACATTGTGTCGCTACAATGATTTAGGTTCTTCGTGTGAATTAGCATGGAAAGTCGATTTACCGGAAGCAGAAAAACATAAAAGTACCCAAGCATTTAATGCCTTGGAAGATTTACCTATCGGAGCAGATGGGAATTTATATATGCGCCTTGATGCTGGTATCTGCATCTACTCTCCTGAAGGTGATTTAGTGAATACAATCCCGCTAGGTGATAATTACTCAATGTCATATAGCAATATCACAATAACTTCTTCCAATGAAATATTGATAGGAGACAATGACGGGAACCTTGTCCAATATGGCAATAATGGATCCATGAAATGGCAAACCGATATTTCAGGAACGTTTGTAAACCCACATTTTGGAAATGCAGCAACAATTGCTGAGAACGGTGATTTTTATGATGCTCAACTCTTTGGCCTGTTTTGTGTAAAATCATCTGGAAGTCTGGGATGGCAAGTTACCGCAGAAAACGGAGGAGGAACCGAACACGGGAATTTACACCCACCTGTAATCAATCACGAAGGGAACATAATAAGTGTTTCTTCGGAACAAAGTACTCTAAGATGTTTTAAGGGAGATGGCAAAAAACTCGCAAACAGTGGTTGGCCAAAACCATTTGGAGACTATACCAACTCATCATCCCATTAATGAACTCGTATTTGATAACTGATCGATATTAAGAAGCCCCGATCAAGCAGATGTAACCCAAGAGAAAGCTCCCGAAAGGACCCCAATAGTTCGGGAGTTTTTCTCTTTTTATTCCGTTCGGTAACGGTATGGTTCAGAACCAAAAGATTAACGTTAACACTTTCAATACTTGAATCATGAAAAAACTATCAATAATAATTATTACCCTATACATCCTGTCGATTCCTTTTGCCTGTAAAAAGAAAACTGAGGAAGAAGATGTAATACCAGAACCTACAACAGAAATCATCATTGCTGAGCAAACCAAGGTGATGGATCAGGCAACAAAAAATGCAATTAGCACCATTGATACCAAAGAATTTACCTTTACTTTTAAAGGTGGATCCGAATTACTAAACAACCTAAAAGTAGGAGATTTTCTTGTAGATAGTGCTTCCGAATTGGCTCCTTATGGTTACCTGAGAGAAGTGATTAAAATTGAAGGGACAAAAGGATCGAAAACAGTACACACCAAACAAGCCAAATTAACACAGGCAATTCTTCAGGGAAATATTCACTTTCATTCAGGGACACTGAGTCAGGATAAAATCACCAAAATTGAACTTGCTAAAGGTGTTACTCTAAAACAACTAAAAGACACCGATTTTACGGTTTTTGATTTCGACTATGAAATGGAATTCGGATCTTCCGATCATCAGGTATTGGTTGAAGGTAATACATCACTAAGCATGGACCTGTTTTTTGATTTCAATTGGAGTTATCAACTACTCCCATATCCCGATGTAAACGTTGACCTGTTTGAAACCGGAGTTGAACTCAATCAGGAAGCATCCATAAATGTTACTTCCGAGCAAAGCTTTTCTGCAAACAGTGGAGATATATCTCTTGCAACTTTCTATTTTGATCCCTGGACCTTTATGGTAGGACCCGTTCCGGTTGTTTTTGTTCCAAAGGTTGAGCTCATTATTAATATGAAAGGAGAAGTTTCCGCCGTTTTTTCTACCGGAGCATCCGAATCGTTTACCGGAAGACTGGGAACAGAGTATACTTCGGATAATGGTTGGAGTGCTATAGCCGAAAAAACATACGATTATGACTACTACCCTCCCAACATGGATGTTTCGGCTGAGGTAACAGCAAATGTAGGGCCCAAGATCAGCTTAAAACTTTACAACGTATTAGGCCCTTATACCCGTGTTACAGCTTGTCTTGAACTAGAGGCAGAAGCCATACCAGAAAGTAACAACTGGAATATGGATTATAATATGGGTGCACTTGCCACGGTGGGTGCTGAAATTGATATCCTTTGGTTTGAGGAAGATTGGCATGAAGATTTTCGATTTTTCACACAAAATCTGATGCATCTGGAAAATGAACCCATGGGTAATGGAATCTTTTTTGTTAATCCATTGAATGATAACTGGTACTCACATGGCAGTGAAATTCTTCTCAAAGCTAATGTGACCGGAAGCACACCAACAACAGTAGAATTTCTTGTTGATGACATTTCAATTTGCAGTTTAAGCGAAGCCCCCTATGAATACAACTGGGATACCGAAAGCTATGCTTTAGGAAATCATACCCTTATTGCAAATAAGATCATTGATGGACAGATCGTTTCTTCAGATAACATTTCAGTGAATCTGGTAGAGGCAAACTGGGAAAAGATCGATTTAAGCAGCCTGGGGCAAAACAATGAAACGATCAATTATGATGTGTTTTTTAGTGATACTGATAATGGCTGGCTGTGCGGAGGTTCTGGATATGGACTTGACGGCTACCTCCTACATACTTCAAACGGTGGGCAGAATTGGGATCAACAGAGTCCGGATGATTTCCTATTCACCATGAAGGAGATTCTATACATTAATGAAGGTGAATTACTAATCAAAATGTTTGGTGGAACAGTGTTCTCCTCAACGGATTGGAATAAAGAATATGGCTACTATGATTTTGATGGTTCATACCATATTACTTTTGACAATCACACCGTAAATAGCCTGGCTATGAGTTCTTCTGGTGATGTAACAGCAATCGGGAGAAATATTATGGATGAAAAATATTATATACTCACTGCTAATCCTGCAGATCACACACCCACTGGAATAACGGCTATACCAGAATATTATGAGTATACCACTACCTCCCCTAAAGTTATGTTCACAAATGATAAAGGCATTATATACAATATTAAGGATCAAGACAACGCCTTAAAACAATATATTATGATCTCAGATAATGGAGGCGCAAGTTGGGAAACAAGTGAACTGAATGCATCAGGAATAACTCGCGACGATGATATTTTGGGAGCATTCTTTATCAATGAGACTCAAGGGTGGCTTGTTGGTCGGGAAAATCAAGGTTTTGCCTTTGTTCTTGTTACAGATGATGGTGGTAGTACCTGGCAAAAAGTTGATGTTGAGCAAGCATACAATTTCGGTTCAGTACATTTCATTGATAACAATGAAGGTTATGCTACTGTAGATGCAATGGACTATGGTGATAATCCAAATTGTAAATTATTTCATTCAACAGATGGTGGAAACACCTGGTCTCCAATAACAATATCCACCTCAATACTTCCAATGAAAAAAGTTGCATTTATAGGACCATATTTGGGCTACGCAGTTGGTCAAGGTTCAGATACTTACCGTTTTTCAATAGAAAATTAAAAATAACAGATATAATAAACTATAATAATCTAAATCAGAAATCATGAAAAAAATTACTTTACTATTAATTATTGTTTCTTTTTTCGGAACAGTTGGAGCACAAAGCAAATTGAAAGTTGGTGGATCTTTAGGATACGCTACTCAAATATCATCGGTAGGTATTGGACTTGATGGAGTTTATTCGGTAAATGATAAAATAGATGGCGCAGCAGATTTCACTTACTATCTGGAAAATGATTATGTTTCCTGGGTTACACTCAATGCGAATGCACATTACCATCTAACGGAATTGGAAAATACAGACATATATGCTCTGGGAGGCCTGGGACTTATTATTGGAACAGTTGATATTCCTGAATTGGAAATGTTCGGTTATGGCTCCAGCTCCTATACCCGTATTGGTTTGAATTTAGGTGCAGGGGCAACTCACCCCCTGACAGACAAATTATCCCTGATGGGCGAAACAAAATTAATGATCACCAATGGGAGTTTCCTGAATTTACGTGTAGGGGTGCTTTATAGTCTGTAAACATGAAATAAAGTTCGGCTTTAGAATACTCAGTATAAAAAGGTCTCCCTAAGTGGAGGCTTTTTTATTTAACCTCCCCCATCATCCCTCACCTGAAAAAGAGATGGGACGTGCTTCGTAGTCGGTTTTAATACCAGGACATCACTAATCACTAATTTGTTGATAACTAAGTTTTGATTTACAATTGACAACACACGCTTTTCTCTACTTTAGTCAACCGTTGTTTATCGCCACTCAAAATACATGCCTACGAACAAATCAGGTGCTGACATTTATTAGTTACAGGGCATTATAAACAACAAAACGCATTACCAACTAATACAATAGTATTGAAAATGCAGAAAACATTAATCTTAAAAAATAGGATAACTGGAGCGCTATGTCAAAATTTAAAATTATAGTAACATTATTTACAATGGTTTATAGACTTATGTTGACCGATTTATTTACTAGTCTTCATAAACTTATGAGAGCACGTAAAATTGTTAAATGGAATTGGCTACCACTTCTTACTTCGTGGTATTTACTTATTCTTAAAAATTGGTGGGCCATGGCAATTTCAGGAAATAATAATGTTCAGCACACACAATGTATATATAAAATAGACGCGATGTCAGTAATATGAAAACAAACAAATACATATACTCCTTTAATTACGACATGTGTGAGAGTGAGTTATGCAAACTCGAATCGAGATCCATTTTTAATAAGGAGGAAAAAAATAAACTGCTCTTTTCCGATATAAAAGCAGAACCTTCAAGTAGTGCTTTTGTTAAAAACAGACTTGATATTATTTCATTTTCTAAAAATTATTCTACGCTAATAAATGCAATCAAAAAGGAATGTATATCCATAGAAGGCTTTAAAGTTGAATATCTGGTTTTTGATGGTGACACAACTGAGTATGCTGAGCGGCTTGAAAAGTTAAAAGATATCGGCTACAGCATTGAAGGTATTCCTGATTATTACAACCCAACAAGAACCTATGCCTTATGTTATTATGAGGACATTTGGTATTTTGGTATTTTGATTAAAAACAATTTTGCCTGGCACAAACACAAGCAAAAACCACGCTCATACAGTAACTCAATTAGTACAAGTATTGCCAAAGCTCTTGTTAATATTGCGGCAGAAGCAAACAGAGAGAAAAAACTACTCGATGCATGTTGTGGTGTTGGCACCATCATGCTGGAAGCCTGTTTTGCAGGAAACAACATTGAAGGTTGCGACATTAACATGAAAATATGTAAGAATGCACGAGAAAATCTTTCTCACTTCAACTATAATGCTAACGTATATCACTCCGATATAAAAGACATCAGCCTTAGGTATGAGGCGGCCATTATCGACCTGCCATACAATTTGTTCAGCACCGCAAAGGATCATGAGATCGTACACATTATTGAGTCGACAGCAGAAATCTCAGATCGACTGGTTATTGTTTCTACCTCAGATATTTCAAACCTAATCAACAACACAGGTTTTAGAATTTCAGATTATTGCAGCGTTAGCAAAATGGGCAAAAGAAATTTCGCCAGAAAAATATGGGTGTGTGAAAAGAATTGATGGGTAGTTGAGTTTCAGGAATATGCTTGTGATATTTTAGAAGGAGAAAAAGGCATTATGGAATTGTTCTTAACCGTTTAAATAGTTAGACCTGTTATCCGATATAAATAGAACATTTCTTGTTAGAAGAAATATTAAAGAATGCATTACAATGACTTATATTTGATCAAATATTGAAATTCAAGGGAGGTTTTTAGACAACCTACCCCGTTTTTCTCCGGGGACTGCTGTTGAGTGCCAGTAATGCGAACGAACAAGGAGCAAATTGAAGGATGAATAATAAGCGACAAATAATTGAGAACCTTTGTTATACAGAGCTTGTGTACGGAAGGATTAATAAAAAATTAGGAACAGATTTTTCTAATGAAAAGATTGAGCTATACATCAAAGATATACTTAAAAAGACTGATGAAGAATTCTACGTAAAGACTGGAAAAAACTACTACGTAACAAATACAGAGAACAATATCAGATTAACAATTAATTCGAATACGTTTAGGGTAATAACTGTAGATAAAATAAAGAAATCAACAACGCCTGCTCACAATCGCTAAGTAACGGTCTGATGACTACACCATTCACAAGACCTCCGAAAACTTTCGGGATCGTTAAACACCTTACACTAACACTTCGTCCAATCCCAATTCGTGAAATTAACTTCGTTGAGCTCGCGAAAAGATTGGTTCGTGGATAAAAAAACAAATAAACTTTCATAACCACGAGGACTCAAAGGCTCAAATTGTTGATTAAATTTTTAAGAATATTTTTTCGTGACTTCGGGCCTTTGTGGCCTCAAAATTAAAAACGTAGGCATAGCCTACAAAAATAGAATGACGAAGCTGAGACTTCGCCAAACGTACTACTATAACTTTTCGTGAAATTGTAATTCGTGTTTATTCGTGAAATTCAATGAGAATAGCTAAATCTCATCACTACATTGGAGATGATTATAAAACTCTATGTGAAGCATGTATGATACAAAAAAAGCCCGATTCTGATTGAATCGGGCTTTAATATATAATAAAAGAAATTATCTTTTCTTAGCTTGTGCTTGTTTTGCTTTAGCAGCATCTTCAAGACGTGCCTGCCATTTCGATTTCTTAACAGGCTTTTTCTTATTCAATTGTATCTGCTTGTGAATTTTATCTTCATCAATAAACTTTCTGATTAAATACATTTGAGTAAATGTGATCACGTTAGCAAGCAGGTAATAGTAACTCAAACCTGAAGCATAGTTATTAAGGAATCCGAAGAAGAATACCGGCATCAAATACATCATGGTTTTCATACCTGGCATCTGCTGGTTTCCTGTTCCCATCATCTCAGTGTTTACTTTCGTGTAGATGATTGTAGAAATAGTCATCAACAAGGTGAACAAACTGATGTGATTACCAATGGTATTGGTAATAAAAGGAATGTTTCCTGTCCAGGAAATGATTGCATCATATGACGAAAGATCTTCTGCCCACAGGAATGCCTGCTGACGTAATTCGATTGAAGCTGGAAAGAAACGGAACATGGCGATCAGAATCGGCATCTGCAGCAACATAGGAACACAACCTGCCATTGGATTCACTCCGGCCTGTTTGTATAACTTCATGGTCGCTTGCTGCTTTTTCATAGAATCATCAGGCTTTGGATATTTCTTGCCAATTTCCTCAATTTCTGGTTTCAGCACACGCATTCTTGCTGAAGACAGATAGGTCTTATAAGCAATTGGGAACAACACTATCTTTAGTAAAAGAGTTAAAATCAGAATGATGATACCATAATTCAGGTTGGTTTTCTCCAGAAGGTTGAATACCGTAAGAACAGCATATTTGTTAATCCAACGGAACAATGCCCATCCAAGAGGGATCATCTCTTCAAATCCAAGGTCATAACTTTTAAGCGTTTTGTACTTTGTCGGTCCAAAGTAAAAATGCATTGGGATATTTGAATTCGGAACATTATCGAAAGGAAGCGTAATGCTTGCTTTTGTCGTTTTTACGTATTTTGGATTTTCAGCAAGCTCTTCGTCTATAACGCTTGACATGCTGGCGTCCGCAAAATTATCTTCAGCAACTAATACTGAAGCAAAGAATTTTTGTTTGAAACCAACCCATTTCATACGGGTTTTAAAGGTGTCTTCATCATCCTTTCGCTCATTCAGACTGCTTACTTCATCTTTATAATGCTTATAAAAAACAGTGGTAACATTCTGCTCGTCTTTAATACTTTTCTCCTGACCACGAAGATGTGCCATCCAATCCAGAACCAATTCACCGGAATTGGCAGCCATAATATCATCAACACCCTTCATATTAATGTTGAAATCCATCATATATGAATCTCCATTCAGAGTGTATAAAAATTCAATATACTGATCAGGATTGGTAATTGTATCCGTCTCCGTTGGATAAACACGCATTGCAAAGTTAAGAGCATCCTGACCCGAAACAGTCATATGGTCCTTTCCTTGTTCATGCATACTTGGCCAGTATGGTTTAAATACAAGATCCGAGGTATTGATTAAACGATTGTTTGCAAAAAATGTAATTCCAAAATATGACGAATCTTCTTTGAATAATACTAATGGAGTGGAATCGTATGCTTGATAATCCTTTAATTCAACAGATGAAACACGGCCACCCTGTGAAGCAAGGGTAACTTTCATCAAGTCATTTTCAATTACATAATGTTTGCTTTCACCCGTTGAAGATGACGCAAAAATACCATATTGATCTCTTTTCTTTTGAACTTCAATATTTTCATCTACAACCTGGGTTTGAACGGTATTTGCCTCAGCTGCAAGCTTCTTCTTTTCCTCAAGTAATTTAAGTTCAGCCTCATACTGCTCCTGGGCAACCCTGTTCAGGGAATCCTGGAATGCTTGTTTGCGCGCAATCTCTTCCTGAGAAGGCTGCATCCAGATACTGTACCCGATAAGAATAGCAAAAATTGCTACTAATCCAATGATTTGGTCCCTGTTCATTATTATTTCTTTAGATTTTATAAACGTTTGCAAAGATAGGAGAATTCATCCGAATATCTCAATTATTAACTAATTAGATAAATGCAAAAACCGCCGGTATTATAATACCGGCGGTTTTTTTCTATAATATATTTCAATTTATGCTTCACGATTATGATGATCGATGGCCGCCTTGATAAAGCGAACAAATAATGGAGACGGATTAGCAACCGTACTCTTATATTCAGGATGGAATTGCACACCTACAAACCAAGGATGATCTTCCAATTCAACGATTTCAACAAGATTTTCATCTTCATAAATCCCTGTTGTACGCATTCCGTTCTGTACGAAATCGTTACGGAATTCATTGTTGAATTCATAACGGTGACGGTGACGTTCAGAGATATGATTTACACCATATGCATCCATAGCCATACTGTTAGGAGATAAACGGCAAGGATAAGCTCCAAGTCGCATTGTACCACCCATACCTGAAATTTTCTTTTGATTATCCATCAAATCAATTACAGGATACTTTGTGCCAGGATCCATTTCTGAAGAATGAGCATTTTTAAATCCAAGTACGTTTCGGGCAAATTCGATTACGGCACATTGCATTCCTAAACAGATTCCCATAAATGGGATATTGTTTTCACGAACATAACGAATCGCTTCAATCTTTCCCTCAATACCACGACTACCAAAGCCTGGAGCTACAAGTACTGCATGAACTCCTTCCAGGTAATCTTCAGGAGCGTTATCTTCAATATCTTCAGCTTTTACAAGCTTTACTTTTACTTTACAATCATTTTCAACACCTGCATGTACAAATGATTCCAAAATCGACTTATATGAGTCTTTCAATTCAACATACTTTCCAACTAAAGCAATTTCGATTTCATTGGTTGGATTTTTCAGACGTTGAGAAAATTCTTTCCATCGCTTCAATTCAGGCTCATTATCAAATGGCATCTGAAGTTTCTTCAACACCTGAATGTCCAGTTTTTCTTCTTTCATCAACAATGGAACATCGTAAATGGTAGAAGCATCAATAGATTCGATTACAGCGCCTTTTTCAACATTACAGAATAAAGCGATTTTATCACGGATACCCTGATTAAGGTGATGCTCTGTTCTACATACAATAATATCAGGCTGAACACCAATTTCAAGTAAGGTTTTAACAGAATGCTGAGTTGGCTTTGTCTTTAGTTCACCTGCTGCAGCAAGATAAGGAACCAGGGTAAGATGAATCACCATTGCGTCATGACCTTTTTCCCACTTCAACTGACGAACTGCTTCAATATATGGTAGAGACTCGATATCACCAACGGTACCACCAATTTCAGTGATAACAAAATCATAGTGGTTCTTTTCACCCAATTGCTGAACTCGTGATTTAATCTCATCAGTAATATGAGGAATCACCTGAACAGTTTTCCCTAAAAAGTCACCTCTTCTTTCTTTTTCAATTACCGACTGGTATACACGCCCAGTGGTAACATTATTCGCTTGTGAAGTTGGCACATTGGTAAAACGCTCATAATGTCCAAGGTCTAAATCCGTTTCTGCACCATCTTCGGTAACATAACACTCACCGTGTTCGTATGGATTCAATGTTCCAGGATCGACATTAATATATGGGTCTAATTTTTGAATTCCAACTGAATAGCCTCGTTCCAGAAGAAGTTTTGCTAGTGATGCTGAAATAATACCTTTACCCAATGAAGAAGATACACCACCTGTTACAAATATGTATTTTGTCTCTGCCATAATACGATCGTTCTGAATTAATCCGCAAAAGTACTCACTTAATCTTATTTTTCACAATTATTTTATTCACATTAAAACCTTAATAAGCTTATCCCTCACTCGGCCAAGCAGGATAAATGATAATAACATCCTGATAAAGTCCAACAATATCATCCAGAAGAATTTCATACTGAAAAACTTAGCTTCAATATGTAAAAAACAACATATAAAAAGTATCAGAAAAAAAATAACCTGCCGGATTCTCATCGGGCAGGTTGGGAAAATCTGAGCTATAGTTGTTTAGGTAGGTCAACACGCAAGTTTATCAAAAGAGATATGTTTTCTAATCATATCCAGAATATCTTGTCTCTTATAAGGCTTTGTAAGATATTCATTCACTCCAGCCTCATAACTCTTTCTCACAATATTCTCCTCCACATAAGCCGAAATTGCAATGATAGGCACCTGATTATCGACAGTACGAATTCTCCGAGTAGCTTCAATTCCATCCATCACAGGCATCTCCATATCCATCAGCACCAAATCATATTCATCGTCGTGGAAAAGCTGTAAAGCCTCACTCCCATCATTAGCAAACCGGTAACTGTATCCTGCTTTCATCAGAAAGTATTTCAACAGTGTTTGATTCGTTACATTATCCTCTGCAATTAAAATATTCATAGACAAATCCCTCAATTTGTATAAACCAGAATGTACGGTATGTAGCCAGCACATTCTTACATCTATTTATCCAATAATTACAAAAAGGTTATACCAAAGAGATGCATAAGCTGGCGGTCAATCACTGATTATCGTTCTGAAATAGCAATAAAACTAAGGCATAGACAGACAAAAAGATAAACTCAAAAAAGCAGGACATTCAACTAATTTTCAACCACAACCTTGGCTTTAACCTTAAACTTCATCTTAACTTCTAAGTTTATTTTTGAATCAGTCGGTTGGTCCGTCAGTAGTTCTATATTCAGGTAAATTTTTTCTTTTTTTACATATTCCTGAATATCAACTTCCGTTGTGGTCAGATTAAGTGTGGTCAGATTATTCTCAGGAACATCATTAATAAAAGCCAACAATTCAAGTTCCAGTCCCTGCGCACCGATTTTGAAAGAAATATCTTCAAGAAAATTAAAATTTGCTCCATCGGGAGATTTTATCAATAACGAGAGGCTGGTTAAAGTAATGCTTTCGATTTTATCAACCGGGGTATTATTCTCTTCAAAAGCACTTGCTGAATTGGTTTCAAATTCGGGTGTATCAAAAGCTACGGGAACACCAACAATAGGTATTTCGGATATTTCATATTCTTCAGTCGTTTCAATATTGTACTCGATATCGATTTCAACATCTTCACAGGCTGACAACAAAAGCATGCAGAAAAAAAGCGGAATCCAAGAATAATTGATCGTTTTCATAACCCCTCCTTTACTATGTAACAGATTACTAAAGTTACAATGAAAGAAGGGGCAATTCAAATATTTCGAATAATAATCGCCTTAATCTATTTTAAGAGTAGAATCATTGAAAATCAAATACTCTATATTTTGAAGAAAATCATTCCCATATACTACATGTTGAACTAAAACAGAATCATCATAAATTTTGAAAAAGTTGGTGTCATAATTAAAAGAATAGATAACACTATCTACACCTGCACCACCATCAATAATATCATCACCTTGGTAACCATTAAATGTATTTATACCCGAATTACCAATTAATACATTATCCATAGCGTTTCCAAAAACATTACTGGTTTGGGTTCCTGTTAACTGAGCACTCTCCCAGAACTGTGTTTTCCGTGTATATGGATACAAAGAAGAATCATTCAAAAATAAATCGCCTTTAAAACCTGCAGCAATTCTGTTCACAATATATATGTCATCTGTCAGAAAATCGTCAATAAGTGTTGCTCCTTCGGGGTCATTATTAATTATTTCTTCCCTTGAACTATATTCATACTTCTCAAAAAGCAAATCTTCATTTTCATAATTCCAGTTACCATAATGTATATCCATCAGAAGGCAAAAGTACTCTTCAGCACATTCATCAATAGTTAATTCAGAATAAGGAAAATAGTATTGATGCGTAATTGCGTTCATGCATGCCTGGCTGATTTTCTCGTAAAAAGTAGGACTTACTTTTTTTATCCCATGACGAATAATAAATGAAAACACATCATCATATGCCTTATCATGTCGGCGGTGCTCTATAAAATCAACATCTCCATTCAAATAGCTTTCGTTCATCACACAAGAACCAAACTTAAGCTCCATATTTTCCAGACTATCTATTTTTGACAGATAAGATTCCTGTGAAGTAAACAGGCAAAAGCAGCAGTTTTGAGCAGCCAAACTTTTCTTAATCATATATTTTTTCTCTCCAAAATTACTTCTTTCCTTTTCTTCGAACATTACATCAAAGATTTGCTTGATTTTGAAGATAAACTCCTTATCCACATGATCTTCAATCAAGAGATGGAAACCAGTACCATCCTGTGCCTTAATCCTGGCATAACTACTAAAATACTGATCCAGGTCATTTTCCACACCAGCAGGAATATCGATAATTTCAAAATCAAGTTCACTAACCTCTATATCACTTAAAGCGAGTTTAGCAACAGGAACAACTTCTGCAGTTGTATTATCATCAGGTTTTTCACAGGCAACAAACATCATCAGAGCCAAGAGAGTAAATACGGTAGCAATTTGTTTCATATCATTATATCATTAAAATCAATTGACGAATAATCATTTTATAGACAAAGCAAATATAAAAAAAGACGCATAAAACCGGATATAAATTTATCACAAACTGTTTTTTTGCTAAAATCCCGGACTGATTCGGATGCTGGCTTTGGATGCCCGATATGATCGAATGATTATTTTTTTAGTCACATTACTACATTCATAGTTGTATAATTAAAAATATAGTTATATTTGCCACCATGATGAAAGAGTTGACCAAAGCAGAAGAACAAGTAATGCAATATGTATGGAAGCTTGAAAAGGCATTCCTGAAAGATATCGTTGAACAGTTTCCTGAACCCAAACCGGCTTACACCACAATCTCGACAGTGATTCGGGTGCTGGTAAAAAAGGGATTTATTGGACATAATACGTATGGTAAAGTCCATGAGTATTATCCGCAAATAGAAAAGAAGGAATACACCCGTGTGTTTATGGGCACTCTAATAAAAAACTTCTTCAATAATTCAAGTCAGAAGTTTATGTCTTTCTTCACCAGTAATGATGAGATGTCAGTTTCGGAACTGGAAGAATTGCGCAATATGTTAGACGAACAAATTGAAAAACGTAAAACCGAAAGCAATGAATAGTTTATTTGTTTATTTAATTGAATCAACAATTCTGCTATGCTGGTTTTACCTGATCTACTATCTATTGTTGCGGAATTCTAAAAGCTTTCGATTCTCCAGATATTATCTACTGGTTACAATGCTTTTAGCAATTATTTTACCATTTTTTGATTTCACAATTACTGTTGGAAATCAAATTGCATCCCAATTGAACAATTTCGAAACTCAAGAGATTTTTAATCCGACTTCATTTGATCAATATATCAATACATCAGCAACAGTTCAAAAAACAGAATCATTCAATATTTTTGGACTTATAACAGGAGTATATATTATTGGTTCGATAATATTATTTATCATCACCTTGAATCAATTGTTTGGTATTAAAAAGCTCATTAACAAACATCAATTTGTTTCAAAAGGGAAATTTAAGATTACATATACGAATTTAAAGCATGCACCATTTTCATGTTTCAATTATATCTTTCTGAACAAAGAAAGCTGCAAAGGACAACAATTTCATCAAATCATTGAACATGAAAAGCGTCATGCTGAACATAAACACACACTCGATTTGATCTTGCATGGCATGATCTCGATAATGCATTGGTTCAACCCTTTCATCTATGCATACAGAAGATCGCTGCAGGAAATTCATGAATATCAAGCCGATCAGGAAGTGATTCTTAGCGGTACGGATAAACTAATCTACCAGAAGAATCTGCTCAATCAGGTAGAATTGAATTTCTCCAATGCGCTGATCAGCAATTTTAATTATTCACTTACAAAAAGAAGAATCAAGATGATGAATAAAGATTATAACCGAAGAAATACAGTATTGAAAACAGGTTCTGTACTAATCGTGACTTTAATTGTTGGATTACTGGCTGTAATCAAATTTGACGGTGCATCGGTACAAGCCTTTGCCATCGATCCGGAAGTAATTCCAACTATTGAGGTAACCGACAATTCACCAAAAACATTTAGTCCGATAGCAAAAAAAGAAATTAAAAAGATTTCTAGTATTTACGGAAAAATGAAAGATCCTTTTACCAAAAAAGTAAAAATGCATAAAGGGATCGACATCGTGGCTTCTAAAGGTACTTCAGTTCATGCTTTTCAAGCTGGAACGGTACGTTTGGCAAAAGGTCACAAATACAGAGGTAAGTATATTATCATTGATCATGAAGATGGTTACTCAAGTTTATACTCCCATTTATCAAAGATTTTGGTCAAAGAAGGCCAGAAAATTGAAGGAGATGAAATCATCGGAAAAGTTGGTTCAACGGGACGATCTACCGGACCTCACCTACACTTTGAGATTAAGAAGGATGATAAAAATATTGATCCGGCCACTTTGGTAAAGGAATTACAGAAATAACACATATCAAAAGGCACCCGTTCATTCGGGTGCTACTTTTATTCTGCCGCTTTCAGGATTCCACCACCAATTAAGACCTCCCCATGATAAAACGCAACTGGTTGACCTGAAGCAGGAGCCCAGGCATAATCCGACAAAGTAACTTTCAGGTTTTTATTATCAATAATATCAAAACTGGAAGGACCTTGAGGATTTTGACCAAAACCCCGAATCAGCGTTGTGATCTCTACTTCCGAATGCAATACATTTTTATCAACCAGGTGGTAATCTTCCACCCATAGAATGGTCTTCATTAAACTTTGCTTCTCTCCCACTACAATCTTATTCTGATTGGCTCTCAACTCACTCACATAATAGGATTTATCAACCGTTAGATTCAAACCTCTTTTTTGCCCAATAGTATAGAATGGAATTCCATCATGACTCCCTATGTTTTCACCATTCTCGTTAAGAATCATCCCTTTGGGAATAATTATATCTTTAGCTTCAAAAGCATTTTTTAAAAAGTCGCGATAATCCTTATTTTGCAAAAAACACACCCCCATGCTTTCTTTTTGTTTATCAAGAACTTTGAATCCCTGACGAATTGCATATTCCCTGATATGTTGCTTGGTAAATCCTCCAAGAGGAAAGATGGTTTTTTCAAGCGCTTCCTGTCTGAGGTTCCAAAGAAAGTAAGACTGATCTTTAGCCGGATCGATACCTTTTTTCAGGTACCACATGTCGTCAATTTTAATTTTCTGAACATAATGCCCAGTTGCTATAAAGTCACATTTTAACACGCTGGCATAAGACTGTAGCGTTCCCCATTTTATTTCAGGGTTACAATACACACAAGCATTAGGGGTTCTCCCTTTTTGATAATCCGACACAAAATACCCAATTACTTTCTGTCTGAATTCATTGCGTACATCACTTATGTGATGCTCCATATTGAGCTGTTTCGCTAAAAGTTGTGCCTTTTGTATATAATCAGGTTCTACGTCTTCCTTATGGTGTTTATCCCACAACCGAAGCGTCAGGCCAACAACTTCATAGCCTTGCTCCTTCAATATCATTGCCGAAACGGAACTATCAATTCCTCCGCTCATCCCCAGTAAAACCCTTTTTTGCATATGGCCAGATTTAGGTTCGCAAAATTAGAAAAAAAAATCCCCCTCGAAACGAGGAGGATTTAGACTTAAACAACGATTATTTTTCCTTTATACTTTATCCCATTATGAGTGATCCGCACCAGATATATTCCAGGTGCCACTTTTTCACCTGAACCACATCTCAAATCCCATATCAAAGAACTCTTTGCAGAAACATCAACCATATTTTTGGCAAACACACACTGGCCGGATTGATTGAAGATTTGAACCTGGTAATCACCAGCACCCTGTAAAACAATTTGTGCATTCGCGCTACAAGGATTCGGATACACCAAAATCTGATCATTCATTTTTTGCTGAGAAACCCCCTCAATATTTTCATATCCACCAGAAAAACACAACAACTCTCCCCATCGGCCTCCTGCTATCACTTCTTTTGACAAATCATGAGTAACATCACCGATTACACCAAATGCATCAATTGGTGACTCAACACTGACTGATTTCATGATTTCACCACTAACACCATTCAGGAAGTAAACATAATTATTCTGGAATATGGTTCCCACAACCACATCTTCTATACCATCTCCGGAGATATCACCTATCGCCAAGGCATTCCAACACTTATCAGCAACAGAAGTCGTCCAGATATTATCACTCGTTTTTCCGTCTACAACAACTGCTATATCTTCAGAATGTGCAATAACCAAATCCAGGTAACCATCAGCATTTACATCAGATATTGGGTCAATATGATATATGGTATTGGAATAACTCCCAGGCACAGCTTCCTCAATCAGACTACCGTCCGTTGGATCAATAAAACTGATTACACCGGAATAATCCCCTACAGCTACATCATTAATTTCATCTCCATTAATGTCATCCAATTGAACCAAAGCCCAAACTGAAGAACCTGCAGTTTCAAATTCAAACTCCACATTACCATTCAATCCATTCAAACCAAATGCAGCACCATCAGATCCTCCATTATTCGTTCCTCCTGCAAGAACATCAGCCTTACCATCACCAGTAAAATCTTCTACAGAAATCACAGAATACATTGCTCCACTATTCTGATATTCCCAGATTGAATTTCCATTCAATCCATTCAAACAATATATCCTTTTAGGACCTGTCCCGTCTCCATCATCACCAACAGCAGCTAACACATCATTCACTCCATCTGAATTGAAATCAGCCTGAGCCCATACCTGATAGACCCATCCACCATCTCCATATTCATGGGTATCATGAACCCAAATCAATTCGCCATCAATCCCGGAATAGACTCTGATTGAACGATCGCCCCATATGGTACCAATTACAACTTCGTCATAACCATCATCATTTAAATCGGGGATGATATCCAAACCATGGCTGGTATAAACCGAACTGACGTCCACTTGCCACAACAAATCAGCATGATCATGGGCGTTCCCGTTAAAACATCTCAGGTAACTATCCTCAGAAGACACTACCACATCATCCTTTCCATCTCCGTTAATATCCGGAATAGCAACTATACCTTTAGGACTGTTATCCGTATCATCTGGTAGCATCGTCATCCATAGTTCTTCCCCCATATCAACCAGCGAAGGATCACATTCTCCCTCCAAATTTATGATTACAGGATTATTCTCAGGATCATTGGTTTGAATTGTTATCGTTCCACTAATATTATTTACAGTGGTCGGATTAAACCAGATTCCCAATGCCAATTCTTCAAGTGTTTCAAGTTGTATCGGAAACTCCAGGTTCACATCTACGGAGAATTCAGGGCTATCAGAACTTAACCCAATGAGTTCCAACTGTTCATCACCCATATTTTGTATATCAACAAACCACCGTGTGAAAGCATTGATACGAACATCTTCATAATTATGTGTGGTCGCAGAGACTCCTATTGAAGGTCCGGCGTTTACCCCAAAACCAGTTAAAGAAACAGCTGTTTCCGGATTTATTGGGTCATTAGAAATGATCGAAACCAGGGCTGTTTGCTCACCAATCTCAATTGGATTAAAAACAAAATCAATCTGGTCATCTGTCCCCGGCTCAATTGTTAAAGGAAGGGTATTCGTAATAGAAAAAGGACTGTTATAGCCTGTTATCGCAACTTCTGAAATAACTAAATCGGCAGAGCCATTGTTTGTTACCGTCAGACTCCAGGTTTCATTATCATTGATAGTAACAGTTCCAAAATCATAACTTTCATCTGAAATAGCTATTTGAGGTGTTCCCCCACCAGAAAAACTGATTTTATAGAGAGTACTATTTGCCCCTGAAGGTCCGTCGACATACCACAGGTAATTGCCATCCCAAACAACACCGGTAGGTTGAACATCTTCACTCTGATGACTTTCAAGAACGGTTCCGCTTTGATCAACCTTATATAACATATCCGCATTATAATCAGCAATCCAGATATTATCATCATGCATACACAAATCCCAGGGTTGATCTGCCGGAGGAGTAAATTCAGACAAGACATTCCCTTGGTTATCTATTTCATGAATTGTTCCCGGATCATCATAATAAGTAGCCACCCAGAAATTTCCATTATCATAGGCTATGCCCGACATATAATGATTCGGTAAGGTAATAGTTGAACCGGCAGTTCCATCATCCTCCAATTGAGTTGCTATAGATGGATCACTGGAACTTGAAGCCTGAACAACCGTCCATAAATCGGTTCCATCGTGAGTCAGACCATAACAATCCTCCATAGCGGGGCTCACAAAGTGCAACTCATAAGATCCATCTGTAGGATCGATCTTATATACATGGTCTCCTTCCATACCATAAATACCACTATAAAGATATTGTCCATCCCATGCCAGCCCACTGGCTTGGCCGGGGATTTCATAAGCGGCTAATATCGACCACTCATCATCCAATTTTGTGTTGGGATTGGTTTGACCAAATGATTTTTGAAAAAAACAAAATGTTGTAAAATAAAGAATCAATAATAGTAATGAATATTTGCTCATGATTTGTTTAGTTTGGTGATTAGAGCTGCAAGTTATCATTTTTTTATACATCCACCAAAGCAACATACCTAAACAACCTTAATAATTCATCATTTATGCATCCTCGCATAATGTAAGTATAACCATTTATTATTCATTGCTTTTTCGCATCTTTGCCACCGAATAACCAGGAGAACCAAACAACAATTATGGGAATTTTGCGCCGTGTGCTTTCGTATGCGTTTGACAACGCATATCTGGGCCTGACCAACAATAAAACCTGCAATAAGATTTTAGAGCCGGATTTATTCGATGGAAAAAATTTTACCGTAGATGAATTCTATGACCACTATCAGGAGTTTTTCGAACAACCTTCAGAATTTTATTCCGATTTCGATCATGCAGAAAAAATGAATCTGCGGGAAGGATTTCATTTTAATGCCAATGATATGGACGACCCGGAAAAGTATGGTTACACGCCTATGGTATTTGACCCTCCATACGAAACAGATTACCCCGAAAACAACCAGATCCCTTTTCGTTGGTTCCATAAACCTGCAAAAAAGTCAAAGGTTTTATTGCTGTTTTCTCCCGGATGGGCGCGTGCAAATTTGAATGCAGAGAAAAGATTCTGCAAACGATTGTTAAAAAATGGAATAGACGCAGGTTTACTCACTAAGCCTTTTCATCAGGAAAGAGCACCTGAAGGAACATATTCAGGGGAGTATTTTTACAGTGGCAATATATTCTGGACCGGAATGAATTTCAGACAGTATGTAACCGAAATCCGGTTGATTATTCAAAATATGCGCAAACACTATGATTATATTGGATTGATAGGAATGAGCAGTGGTGGTTTCCAGGCTGGAATGGCGGCATGTACTGAAGATGTTGATTTCTTTTTCCCTTTTATAACCGGAGCGCAATTAGGAAGTATAGCCTGGCAAGGAAAGTTATCGCGTTTTATCCGTAAAGATCTCCTGAATAAAGGCATCAGCGAAGAAGATGTTAATAAGGCCTGGGCTTTTGGTGATCAGCTATACATGGCAAAACATTGTAAGGCTAAGCATATTAAACAATATGTAAGCATGTATGACCAGGTTATCCGCACTGAATTTCAGGAGAAACTCTGGGAAGCATTTGATCGCCCTGAACGCCTTGACCTCAAGTGCGCCCATACCAGCGTTTTCTTTTCCATGAAAAAAGTGAATAAGGACATTATTAAATATGTTAAAGAAAGAGTGAATTAGTAATCAGTCCAATTCATTAAACTAAAACAATCCAAAAATAGCGAAACCATATAAATAATAACGCACTATTCGAACCAATCCCAGCAGGAGATACAATTTAAAACTGTAACGAATCAGTCCGGCCGTTAAACTAACGGCCGAATAAGGTATCGGTAATACAGCTCCGGCAATAATCAGAACACCACCCCAGGCTTTCAGATGCTTAATATGATGGCGAACTTTAAATTCCACGTAATTCTTAACTTTCGGAAAAGAATGAATAAACAATCCCATTCCATAAGCATGCACACCTGCCAAATAAGATAGTACAGCAAGTAAACTCAGGAAAACATAAGGATGATTTGATTTCCCTGCCCAGGCCATAAAGATTTCCGGAGGAATCAAACCAAAGTAGGACTCCGAAAGAAAGAAAGTCAGAAAAACATAAAACGGTTTAAAAGTATCAACAATGTGTTGAAACAAAGGATTCAAATCATAGATGAGCCAATCAACCAAAAGAATACTACCCACAACAATTAGGAAAGGAGCCAAAGCTTTCTTTAAAGCATTTCCAAGAAATACATAAAATCCTTTATGCTTATAATATTCATGTAGTAGCTGCATGCGTTCGGAAAACGTCCGTCTAAGCTTTTTTCTTTTCATATACAGTCATATTTCTTTTTGTGATAACAGACTGAATAACAAACAAGGATTAATCTCTTGTAAAAGTAAATAATAAGCCGAATGGGGTCCTTATGATTTTTATATAATTTCAGACGTAAATACACGTCAGTGCATATTTTGACGTATATTTGCGTTAAAATTAGTTTTATGTCAGAGAGTAAGAGTCATTTATTTGAAGAAGACCTGCAGGAAAGTGCTATTATCTTTAAAGCACTGAGTCACCCTGCGCGACTCAAGATCCTGAAATTTCTCGCTGAAGCAAAGATGTGCATCCCAATAGATATTTCCAATGAATTGCCATTGGGTAGAACAACCGTTAATCAGCATTTAAAAGAGTTAAAAAATGCCGGTTTAATCAAGAGTACTCCATTCGGTAGCAAAGTGAAATATTGCCTGAATCAGGAAAAGATCCGAGAATTTAAACATTTGATCGGCACGTTCATCGATCAACTGGATAAAAATGGACCGGTGTGCTGTGTATAGAATGGAAAGTATAAAGTAAAAAGGATAAAGGCTTATTACATCAAATAAAACACTTAAACAAAAATGAAAATATTAATCTTATGTACAGGAAATTCATGTCGAAGCCAGATGGCTCATGGATTTCTACAATCATTTGACAAAGACATAACTGTTTGTTCGGCTGGAACCGAAGCATCTGGTCAGTTAAACCAAAATGCTGTAAAAGTCATGTCTGAAGTTGAAATTGATATTAGCAAGCACACTTCTGATCAGGTGGTCAAATACCTAAATGAAACATGGGATTTCGTTATAACAGTTTGTGGAGGAGCCAATGAAAATTGTCCGGCATTTACAGGAAATGTGAAGACCAGACTTCATATTGGATTTGATGACCCTTCGCATGTCACCGGAACAGATCAATTTATCATGAGTGAATTCTATCGGGTAAGAGATGAAATAAAAAAGGCTTTCTACCAATTATATACTGAACAAATAAAACCACAACTATAAATGGGACTAAGTAAGAAATTATCATTTCTGGATCGTTATTTAACGGTGTGGATTATTATAGCAATGGCGATTGGTATTCTATCCGGATACATTTTCCCGAATATTGCAGGATTCTGGAATAACTTCCAGTCGGGAACCACAAACATTCCAATTGCAATCGGATTAATCGTAATGATGTATCCTCCTTTGGCTAAAGTCCGCTATGAAGAATTGGGTGATGTTTTCAGGAACATAAAAATTCTAAGATTATCACTGGTACAAAACTGGTTAATAGGGCCGGTTCTGATGTTTGCATTAGCCATTCTTTTCCTACAGGACTACCCGCATTATATGGCTGGCCTGATCATGATTGGTCTGGCACGCTGTATTGCCATGGTTATCGTATGGAATGAGTTGGCTAAAGGCGATACCGAATATGCCGCCGGACTGGTTGCTTTTAATTCAATTTTTCAGGTTTTATTTTTCTCGGTCTATGCCTGGATTTTTCTTACCATTCTTCCCGAATGGCTCGGAATCCAATCCTTTGAAGTTTCCATTACCATGGGACAGATAGCCGAAAGTGTTTTCATTTACCTTGGCATCCCCTTTATAGCAGGTTTTCTTACCCGCTTTATTTTAATTCGGGTAAAAAACAAAGACTGGTATCACAATAAGTTCATTCCCAAAATCAGTCCTTTGACACTGGCCGCTTTGCTATTTACCATCTTCGTTATGTTTTCTTTACAAGGAAAACACATTGTTGATAATCCCTTTGATGTCTTTTTGATAGCAATCCCATTGGTGATCTACTTTATTGTGATGTTTTTAGTATCATTCTTTATGGGCAAAAAGATTGGCGCAGATTACTCCAAAACCACAACCATCGCCTTTACGGCTGCAAGTAACAACTTCGAATTAGCGATTGCTGTTGCTGTTGCTGTTTTCGGAATTAATTCAGGAGAAGCTTTTGCCGCCGTTATCGGCCCACTGGTAGAAGTGCCGGTATTAATTGCTCTGGTTAATGTTGCACTCAGATTTCAAAAAAAATATTTTTCTGATCCGAAGCCTGCTTCTATTGCAGAACCGGATGTTTGCAAAAAATAGCACAACGATTATCGGGAGGAAACATGTTTTCCTCCCTTTGTTTTTCGACCTCCTCATCCCAACACGATTCTCACTCATTTTTATTATCTTTAGACAAATGATCGGCAAGCCATGTCTGAAAGGAATCGCATAGAAGATTTATTAAAAAAGCTTAAGGAATCTATACCTGAAAACAACACAGCATATCATGCACTGTTAGTCGAATTATCTCAACTTCTTGATATTCATTATAAAAAAAAATCAGCTCTGACTCAGTTTGCCCTCAACAATTCTTCCGATGCCATCTTCTGGATCAAATCCGATGCTTCTATTTTCTACGCCAATAAGAGCGCCTGTAATCAATTGGGATATTCATATGATGAATTGACTCAAATGAAAATCTTTGACATCGACCCCTATTTCCCAAGAGATCAATGGGAATCAGAATGGCACAGGACATTAACTACAAAATATTTCAAATCCAAATCAATCCAGAAGAGAAAGGACGGAAGTGAGTTTCCGGTTGATATATCAGGCCATCTCCTGCAATTTGAAGGTGAAGATTACAATTGTGCCTTTATAAGAGATATTTCCAAACAGCATGCCAATGAGCAGCAGCTCCAGCAAAGTATTAATAAATACAAGCTTTTGGCCGAGAACACCAATGATGTGATCTGGACCATGGATCAAAACCTCCGGTTCACCTATATCAGCCCATCTGTACTAAAACTTCGTGGTTTCACACAAGATGAAGTCATGAAACAATCTATAGATCTATTATTTACTCCCGCTTCCCTGCAAATAGCCATTGAAGCAATGGAAATTGGAGCCAAACTCGTTCAACAGGGAGTAAAGGAAATTCCTCCTCAAGTATTAGAATTAGAACAACCCTGCAAAGATGGTAGCACCATTTGGACAGAAGTTATTGTGAATACCATTTTTAATGAAGAAGGAAACTTTGATTTTTTTCTGGGTGTCACACGTGATATTAGTGACCGTAAAAAAAATCAAGACAAACTCATTGAAAGTGAAGAATACCTGAAGGAGGCTGAAATGATCGCACATATTGGACACTGGATCTTCGACATTGCAAATAATGATCTCAAATGGTCGGACGAAATATTCAGAATATTTGAGCTCAAACCACAGAAATTTAAAGCCACCTACGAATCTTTCCTGGAAAGGGTACATCCCCAAGACAGGCAATTAGTAGATCAGGCATACAGTAATTCGATTAAGAATAAAACTTCATATAACATTACTCACCGGCTTGATCTACCGGGGCGTAGTCTTAAATATGTCAATGAAAAATGCAGGACAGAATACGACAAAGCCGGAAATCCTATACGCTCCATAGGCACTGTTCAGGACGTGACGGACAGAGTCATGACTGAAAAAGAGCAGAGAAACATGTATCTGCTTCAAAAACTCATCTCCAAAATTGCATATACCCTTAACTTAAATGATCAAATCGATAATTGCATCAAAGACCTGATGCCCGAAATCGGGACCGGCCTTAATTTAAGTGCTGTTTCAATTTTCCGGCATTCAACAATTAATATCACCACACAGGCTCATTTAAAATACCTTTGGAGGGAGGATCTTGAACAAAACCCCGATCCAATGATCGACATAATCGATCTTATTGAATTCCCGGAGGCCTATAAAATTTTTAAAATTGATTCCCCTATTTCAATACCAGACACCTCTGAATTACCATTAGAGTTATCGGATTTCTTTTCGAAATTCAAAATTAAAGCCATTATTATTACTCCATTAATCGTGGATCAAAACAGATATGGATTCATCAGTTTTGATGATAGAAAGACCTGCAGGAAGTGGAAAGAGCACGAATTAGAAGCTATGAAAGCTATTGCCAACATGATCGCATTAGCCTTTCAACGTGAGCAAACCCTTTCTGACTTAATGCTTGCAAAAGAAAAAGCAGAAGAGGCCGATCGCCTTAAATCTGTTTTCCTGACCACCATGTCGCATGAGTTAAGAACTCCGTTAAATGCCGTTATCGGATATTCAGAACTACTAAAAGAATTCAAATCACCCGATGATATCGAGGAATTTGGAACCCTGATCAATCAAAGTGGTATCAGACTTCTGAATATTATTGAAGAAATTCTGAACTTTTCTCTCCTTGAAACAGGAAATATCACCTTAACAAAAACGACATTCAAATACCAGAATATTATTTCTGATCTTACGAAGATCATTGAAAACAACATTCGTAAAGAGCAAAAGCCGATTCAATTAACCCACAAAGATCACATAGATTGCTCCCAATTGTCCATTGAATCCGATAGCGAACGACTTACTCAAATATTTCTGGGTTTACTCAACAATGCAGTTAAATATACCAAGCAAGGGTGGATACAATTTGGTTGTAACCGAATTTCTGAAAATACTGTCGAGTTTTATGTTAGTGATTCTGGAATCGGAATTCCTGAAGACAAGTATGATCTAATATTTGAACGGTTCAGACAACTTGATGATTCCCATACCCGATTATATGGTGGCACGGGGATCGGACTATCTATTTGTAAAAAAATTGTCGAATTGCTCGATGGTAACATTTGGGTTGAATCAACATTGGGGGAAGGCTCAACATTTTTCTTCACAATTCCTCTTCAAACAGGAAGACCTTCTGATAATAATCAAGGAAAGTCGATCCAATATGATTTCAGTGGTAAAACCATTCTGATTGCAGAGGATGAATACTCAAACTATTTGTTATTGCAAACTATTCTACAAATGAAAGGAGCTCGTACAATATTAGCCCAAACCGGTAAACAAGCTGTACAAATTGTTCAAAATAATAACGCAATTGACTTAATTTTGATGGACCTGAAAATGCCGGATATGGATGGTTACCATGCCACAAAAATCATTAAAAGCTTTGCACCACAAATCCCTGTTATAGCCCAAACAGCCTATGCATTTGAAATTGACCAACAGAAAGCTTTAAATGCCGGATGTGATGACTACCTGCCTAAGCCCATTAAAAAAAACATCGTATTGAATAAAGTTGCCGAATATCTTTATAAGTAAACCTCATTTCTTTTCGATCCACTGAGTTTCAAATATTATTTCTCCTACGAATACTAAAAACCATCTCGAAGCGTATATTAATTTGAAGGTTTGTATAGAAAGCTTAGCTTTGCAGACGATTGAATTTTGATTATTTCATTCCAAATATAAAATGAAGAAAACACTAGTTATTACAGGCTTGGCAATCCTTAGTCTTCTTGCCATTTATTCGTGTAAAAAAGACAATTTTATTACCGGATCAGATGCTGTACTCAATTTTTCGGCGGATACCGTTTTATTCGATACGGTTTTTACTTCCCTGGGATCTTCCCGTCAGCAACTAACCATATACAACCCACATGATAAGAAGATCAACATTTCTTCTATCCGACTGGCTGGTGGTGAACGTTCTCCATACCGTATCAATATTGATGGTGAAGCTACTCTGGAAACTTCGGATTACGAACTTGCTCCAAACGACAGTTTGTTTATTCATGTTCAGGTTACCATCAATCCATCAGAAGCAAACAATCCGTTTATCGTAAAGGATTCAATCCTGTTTGAAACGGATGCCAATGTGCAGGATGTCGATCTTGTTTCATATGGTCAAAATGCCTACTTCCATGCATATGAACCAATCATTGGGCCGGTTACCTGGAAAACTGACAGGCCACACGTTATTTACGGTGGTGTTAGCATATTGGACACACTGAATTCGTCACTGACTATCCTGGCTGGGACTAATATTTATTTCCATGATAAGGCCTGGCTTGAAGTAAAGAATAATTCCAGCTTAAAAATATTAGGAACTACAGAAGACCCCGTTACTATACAAGGGGATCGACTGGAAGATTGGTATGAAGACATTCCTGGTCAATGGGGGTTTATTTACCTAATGGCTGGAAGTAAAGACAATATCATTTCGAATGCCATTATTAGAAATGGGACCTATGGTGTTGTTGCTGATACTTTAGGTGCTTCTTCTGAACCTACACTGGTTATCAACAACAGCATCATTGAAAACATGGCTGCTATTGGCGTTTGGGGACGAGGTACTTCCATCAAAGCCAGTAACAGCGTTTTTGCCAACTGTGGCCAATATGAAGTTTTTCTGGATATGGGGGGCGATTATGAATTTCGCCATTGTACCATGGGGAATTATGGTAGCGGTGGATCCGGAGCTGCAGCAATAGCAATGACCAATTATTACATTTCAGGTGAGGCCCAGGATACCATACCCAGAGCTATTGAAAACGCCTATTTCGGGAATTGTATCATCTATGGTAACAATAAAGATGAATTTGTGTATTCAAAGACTCAGCAGGCTGAACTGAATTATCGCTTCGACCATTGTTTAATGAAAACCAAAGCCAAACTGGATAACACGGATTATTTCAGCAATTGTTTTACAGCAGACTCAGTATATTTCCATAATCCAGGTATTGCAGACTACCGACTCGACACCATTACGTCACCGGCAATAAATGCAGGAAGTTTGGAAATCATGCAAGGGTATCTTTACAACGATCTTACGGTTGATATTGATGGATTCACCAGAGCCGGAGATGGCTTACCTGATCTGGGAGCCTATGAATTCAGACCCATTGAAGAATAAAAATACAACTACCAACCGCTATAGGGATGTTTTGAAAGTGAAGCATTCGTATAGCGGTAATCGGTGGTAACTTCTTCACCCAACCAATCAGGTTTCTCAAAGCTTTGCTCTTTATCATCCAATTCAATTTCAGCAACCATCAGCCCTTTATTTTCACCATAGAATTTATCTACTTCAAACAACGATTCACCTACTTTACAAATAAAGCGTGTTTTATGAATCATTCCGGGTTCACAAAGTTTCAATAAGTCTTCCGCATCAGCGAATTCTATTTCCTTCTCCCATTCATATCGGGAGATCCCATCCTCATCCGACATTCCTTTAATGGTTAAAAATCCTGTTTTATCTGCAATACGGACTCGAACCACACGCTCAGGAGTTGATGATAAAAAACCCTGCTTAATTTCCTGCTGTGAAATCACTTCCTTAGAAAAATCACCTTTAACCAAAAACTTTCGTTCGATTTCTATGGGCATAACAGACTTATTTCTTGTATTCAATATTAATCATCTATTCACTTTGCTCAACCTGAGGCTTCTCAATTTGTACAGACTTCACCTCACCCTGTACTGGGAGAAAATACATTACTATACCGATAACACCTATAACTCCCAAGCGTATTAAATATCGTTCATTGAACCATTCGGTATAGTTTTTTTTCTTTTTCAAAAACAACAGAACCACAAGGCTAATAATTAAAGCAATACTGCTAAGTTGGAGCATCCCCTGGTATCCTTGCCAATTCATCATCCAAAACATGATACCATTAACACTCACACTACATCCCCATGACACCAGCAAATGGATAAATTTTTCAATCGCTCCGCAATTTTTATCTCTTGAAATAGCAAAGGCACTCAAGAAGTAGGATATTGATAGCGCTGAAAAAGCCAGCAACAATATAAAATCCACAGACATATCAGAAAACATCTTCAATAAAATGCCTATCGATATCACCATGGCCAGATTCGACTCAATTTTTTCCAGGCGACCGAAGATCCAATTTCCTTGTCTCGCTGCAAAGCCCTCTTTGCTTTTATTTTTCATTTCCTTTTCTACTATTGTTAATGAAGTGCTAAACTAAAAAGATCTGACTGATATAAGGTATACCAGGCAGATCTTTTTTCAATATCCATTTTATACTGATTTTCACCCATGCAACCATGAGGTCATCGTTTGAATTATAATCAGAAATTATTATTTGATCTATTTTTAGTGATCAAAAGACCTGCGGATATTAAAACCTAACTGTCAGTCCCACGCCATGAGAACAAAGCCCAAACTGGTATTCCACAGAACGTAGACTGGTCTGTTCCAAATCACGATTATAGATTCCAACAGCCTCCCGCGCATAAGATCCATAAGAAGCGGCAAATGGCATTGTAAGTCCTATTAATCCGGCTCCAACAGCTACAACAGCCCAATTTGGATCCTTCCCTCCTAGTGATGATCCGAGTTGATATCCAACCAGAAAACCACCTGTTCCACCCAGGACACTTCTGATGGTGTTATTGGAATTGGCTCTTTGCATCAGGGCATAAGCTTCTGAATTCCCCTTTAATACCTGAGTAAGTTCTTTGGATTTTAATCTTTTACCGTTTTGATAAAAGGTAGTACTCCATGCTCTTTTAACCTCTATTGGAGCTGATGTTGTTTGTGTTTGCCCAAAGCATGTGTTAAGATGAACAAACAAAAAGGATAAGATGGTAATCGATATAAATTTCATAACAATAGTTGTAATATTTATTTTGAGTATGTCATTTCTATTTCTTATTTCCGTATCGTAAAACACTTCCCTTTTCTTTGAATTTAAGTGATCATGTAATGTTGAAACAGACACTTTTATAATACGGAATGCATTTACTATTCAAATATGCAAAATATACCCATACACACCATCTTATTTATGTTATTTATATTGCTATTAATATTTTTATGGTATGATAGGCAACACATCCAGATCGCCTTGAATCCCTAATCACTAAAACACTTCAACTATTACCATTAAGTTCATCACTTTCAACATTCAATCTGTTTCATCCCTGACTTACACCAGGTAGGTACGGCCAATCTTTTCTGCGAAAATCCGCGTATCCATCCGTGCACATCTGCTTGAAACTTTACTCTCGCAGATATACGCAGATCAAAGCGCTGATTTCCGCAGATTTATTAATCATTTCTAACTCTCAGTTTTCAAATCTTAACTCTTATTGCTTTACAAAGTTTCCGTGTCCAAGTGCAAAATCGCCAGTACTCAGTAAAACCTTGTAATAAAGTTGGTAGGTCTGTCCAACAACAAAATCAGGGCATTCAGGAACAAGCTTCTCGGTCGTTTCATGTTTAGCAACCACCTGATATCGGTCGATCAAATTCTTATCCTGATCAATAAACATGCAATCAAATATGCAATCCTGAGTCGCTTCAATTAATAAAGTGGATTTTCCTTCTTCAACCCGACTGCTTACTACAAATTGCTCATCAGAAGGCTCAAATTGCTGAAAAACCTCTCCACCAGCTGTTTCAGAGCTTGCATTAAACAAACTGGAGATCTCTTCAGACCATTCATAATCCCATTGCAAGCCGCTGAATCCCGATTCAATGGTTACAACTTCTGAATTATCCCCATTGCCTGGTTGTTCAGCTACTCCCGCTTCTTCCTTTTTACAGCCTGAAAGCATCAATGCCAACAACAGGCTCAAAATTGTGAACTTCTTCATTTCGTAATCGCTTTTAATTATGTTATTTGGTATAAATTGGCTAAACTATCCCTTGCTCTTTACTGAACCGGATAAATATTTCAATCGTTAGATTCACACATCACTCCACAATCAATCGTTCCCGGATGTGTTCAGAATCATATTCCAGTTCCACAAGATAGACACCAGGATTTAACATGGAAATCCCGACTTCAAATGCGCTCCCAAGTTGGTACAATACTCTTTGCCCCGTTTCATTGAAGACAGAAACAGATTTAAGTTTCTGCCTGTATGGATTTACTATAAAAAAATGATTTTTGCCAGGATTGGGATAAATGAATACGCGATCAGAGGCATTCAGATCTTCCACTACCGGAAAGCAACTTTCTTCAATCTCTTCTAAAGTCTGACAACCTGTGGCATTATATACAGCATATACATTACCACCGGCAGAAATAAAATCACAAACACTTTGGGATGAACACCATGATAAGGTTTGATTATTACTTATTTGAATACTGTGAATTGATTGCGGGTCAATATTATTAAATCCCTCAAGGGTATTCAGCGATTTATTACTCTGAATGAAGATATAACCATCCACCCAGGTTAATGCATCCAAAGCTGAAATATCAGTTAATCCATCGTTCCAACTAATAGTCAGATTATTAATGGAGCTTAGGTTGTTCAATCCTTCTAAACTAGCTAAAATATTATTATTCGCTAAATACAGATCACCCGTAGAGGACAAGCTATTGAGACCTTCCAACGATTCAAGCTTATAATTACTTTGTACATAAAAAGTCCCATTTATCGTTTCAAGCATATTCAAACCGTTCAGATTTATCAATGAGAAGTTGGAGTTAACCCAAAAATCACCAAAAACGGAATGTAAGGATTCAAGTCCGGTAAAATCATACATCCCAATGTTATCTGAAAAAAACACATTGCCTTGAATCTCTGAGAGCGTATTCAATCCCTCAAAATTGATTAATTCACCGTTATCCTTAACTGTAAAATCTCCTCCAATGGTGGTGAGTTCTGACAATCCCTTGAAATTATCAATATACCAGTTTTCTTTAACAGAAAAGTCTCCAGAAATCGTGGTTAATTTATTCAATCCTTCGAAATCCTGCAGATTCCCATTTCGCTCAATTCTCACATCACTATGGGCCTGTGTTAGATTCTCTAATCCATGTAAACTTTCGAGTCCGTTTCCGTCTATGAACAACCACTGTTCTACGGCTACTAACTGCTCCATCCCCGACAAATCCTGCATTTGTTCGTTACTCCTGATTATCAGGCTACCGGTCAATGTATCAGGGCCGCCAAATCCCTCCAGATTCACAATAGAATCACAAAGTGTAACTCTGAGTGAGCCCCCAAATGAATTTAGGGAAGCCAGTCCCTGCAGATTTTTAATCCGGTTACACTGATTAATAACGATAGAATTTGAAACTGTAGTCAGCGAATTAAGCCCCGAACAATCCAGCAAGGCTGTAAATAGAAAATCAATGGAGCCTACACTTTGCAAACTGTTAAAGTTATTTATTGTTGTAAGCACAGGTAATTGCTTCAGATTAAAAACACCCCCTATTGTATTCAAATTCTGAAATCCACTAAAGGATTCCAAAATATTATGGCTTCCAAGGAGAAAGTCACCTCCAACACTATTCAGGGACTGAAAACCTGATATATTCTGAAGATCATCACAAGCCTGGATGCTTATAAAGCCCTGTATATGCTTTAGATTTGTAAACCCATCCAGATCAGAAACATTCCCATTGCAAATAAACGACAGATTACCATGAATGGTGTCCAATGGCACATCAGCAAACTCACTGAAGCCATTCCCACTTACTTGCAGGTCTGTCCCCAAAGATTCCAGCTGCGGCCACCCCGGAAGCTCTGTAAGGTTTGGATTATCCAACAAGTTCAAATGTTCCCCGACTGATTTCAAACCTTCCATCCCCACGATAACCTCCAGGTAACTATGTGATTCTATTTCAAGGCTTCCTCCCACATGCTCTAAGTAAACAAACCCATTGATTTCCTGAAGACCCTGATTATAAATTATCATCACATCATCCTCGACTTCAACCAGCCCGGAAAAACCATTAATTCTCAATAATGAGTGATTTCGGAGAATGAGTAGATTATACAGTGACGTGATCCCTGCAAATTCCGGAATTTCAACCAACTGGTTATTCATGGTAATGGTTACCCCTCCCCCAATGAATTCCAAATTATTAATTGCCTGTATATTTTCAAGCCCTGAATTTGACCCGATATGAACAAAGCCATAAATGCTATCCAGGTTTTCCATACCATTCAGACTTTCAACACCATGACAACATTGCATATATAAATTCCCCTTAACAACTGTCAATGTTTCCAAACCAACCATACTTGAAAGACTGGTACAATTCGAAAAATCCAGTCCCCCTTCAATCCGGGTAATCCCATTTAGACCATTCAGGTTGAAAATGGCACTACTCTGAATTGTCAAATTCCCAGATATAACAGTCATTCCCGAATGATTAACAAAAAAATCATCTACTTCTTCCTGTGTACTCAAGGTTACAGACTGGCAATACGCCCCAGTGCTTAATAGAGAAAGAACAGTAATATATACTAGCTGGACTATTAATCGGTATGGTTTCACAGGCATACAGAATACATTGATATTCAACATTTGTCTTAAACTATCTATTGAGGGACGCTTCATGGTATCAGTCTTATTCTTATTACACATTCAGGTCAATGCATACAACCCCATAGAACATTGTCCTAAAAATACAATCTGGTTTTTGGTTCGCGAATATCGCAAATATTAACAGGCAATAACATTGGAATGATAATTTGATTTAAGATTAAATAACACAACTCACCCCACCTGAAAGGTTATGGGTAGATGATTCAAAGACCATCACCCTCAGTCAAGCTGTTGGCAAGCCCGGACCTTCATTTCAAACCGTTTACCCAATTTCTCGTAAGAGCTTCTAAGGAAACAATAATAGGACGGTCACTAAACTTCAAGCATATCAGAATTCTATACTACAATTTGAGTGAAAAGATTGTTTTATAGGCAACCGTTCATATCCCCAGTCATCTATAATGATGTGGAAAAAGAGTAGCTTCTGAAAGGGAGTACGTGGCCATAATATATGATTTTACAATTCCTCTTGTGAGGAATACGAATAAGAAATAATCAGGTGTGCTTTACTTAATTCTAAGGTCGAAAAAAACAAGAATTCACAAAAATGAATTCTATCATCAATCAAAAACAGCCCTTATAATTGTATGATCATTCAGTGTTAATGATAACCGATGATCATGATGGAGGCTATCCACAGACTTCCATTCACCCTGTCGGTAGATATCCCACGATTTAAAAGTATACCCATTGATCCGTGGAATGGTTTGAAGTATTATTTCAGAGTGAGCAGGATAGCATCTTTGAAATTGAGTGCTGGTACTATTTTGAAACCCGTTGATATCCGCTTGAGAAAGATCAAAGTACAAATCGTGCGAGTCAATATTGGAGTATACCCTTAAAAGGCTTAAATCCTTATCAAGTTGTTCCTTATTATACTCCAGTTTAAGCACTACCGACTTCATCCTCAACGATGTATTAAACCAGGCATTGATAAACAAATCCGCATTAATTCCAGGGGTGGAAAACAACATCATATCTCCTTGGGTATCTTTTCCGGCTGCATTCAGGATTAAAGAGCGACTATCCTTTGAAACCCGTCCTTCAGAGATGGTATTCCCTACCAGGTCAATATGGGTTTCCCAGCTAATAGGATCATGTTTATCGCTGTTGCGGTGATTAAACCGGTATAAGCGACCGTTTTTCTGGATGGTACTGATCCCTTCATGTACAACGTTGATTCGGACATATTCACTTCCCTCAGCGGTTGACTGAACATCTCTTTGCTGGTGAGCCTGAATTTCACGATCATCATTAAAAGTACACGAAGCCACCGACAGATTGATCATGCGAAGATTTTCTTCATTTGGTGGAAACAGATTCTGAATGTTATTCAAATTCAAACTCAGGGCTTCTCCCCTGTTTAAAACATCAATCTCATCCTGACTCAATGCATAGTAGACACACTCCGTCCTGGACAAACTTCCTCCGGAATTATAATAGTTCAAAATCTTATGATTGATCGCCTGAAGAATTTCAGTAAAGAAAATTCTTGACTTATTAAACACCTCGGCATTCAGGCTTCCGTTTGCTTCTTTGATGGTAGCCTGTATCTTTTGAATAAAACCTTCCATATCAATATGATCTTCTGGAAAAGGTTGGATCAATCGGTATTCATAGGCCTTTGCCATCAGGTAATGATACTCAAACAAACGCTTCATCGAACGGTTTTTCATATTGGCTATCGTTACCAACTCAGCTGGTGATAGTTTAGCCTGGGTCTGAGCTTTATTCTTTTCGAGAATGATGGTGGTCTCCAGATTTCGTAGAATCTTTTCTTCATTCGTGCGGTAGGTGGTTAGCTTTTCATTAATAGCTCCAGATAATACCAACGAACTATCAACCGCCATTTTAAAATCATCCAACTTCTGTTTGTATTCTCCATCCTTCGACAACAACACCTTCAACTCATCCTGCACCTCTTTATCTCGGGTAGCTCCTGGAATCAAACCCTGATACGATTGAACAACACCCACGGTAGCACCCAATGAGGATTGAACCACAGTAGCATATTTTGCAGTTTTTCCGGCCAGATCTTTTTGCTTCTTCCTTTTTTGGCTTTTCAAATTATTCACCGTTGGATTATTGGGCACCGGAGCTTCCTGTGAATCTTCAAGACTCGCAGAAACACCTTCCAGACTTTGAGCAAACTCAGCCGACTGTTCAGCAATAAGTGAAAGGTTATCCATACTCAAGGGATCATTCACGTCAAAATTACCTGCTATACTGGCCAGAACGGATACGCCTGCTGCTACTGCACTCACTACGGCTCCTCCAGGAACGACCAAAGCCACCTGGGCCACGGTCTGACTAACAAAGCTAACCATACTAAAGAAACTTCGTCTGGAAACATTGGACTTTGCCTGTCCCAACATCCGATCCGTGATTTCCCCCATCCGATCCTTACTACCTTCCAGAATATGCCGCATTTCAAATAACAACAGAGAATCACTATTGATCCCCGCCAGTAAAACACGATCCTTCTGTTCCAGTTCCCGGTTTTCGTTCTCCAACTTCTTTAGCGAATTACTCAGCTTTGCAATTCTTTCCGAAAGCGTTTGGTTGGCATCTTGCAGAACCGAATGAATATATATTGCATTCACCGCATAATCAACCTCATTCTCGTAGGCAGCCTTGTTTATCTCATACGAAATCATCGGCACCCACCCCGGAGGATTCCCATATAAATCAAGTCCGTTAATCGCGTTAAACTGTAAGCTCTGAAATTCCGATAATAACAATTTCGCTTCCCGGATCAATGATTCATCAGAATTCCCCTGCTTTATCATATAAGAAAGAGCTTCTACAGAACGCCTGGATAGCAATCTCGCTCTTTCATAATGCATTTTCGCCAGCGCTTCCTCCGCTACCCGGTATCGATCCAAATGTTTTTGTAGTTCTGCTGGCACCCCGGGAACAGTCTTTAATGCAACTGTTTTCCCCGATGTAAATGCAATAGCAGAATATTCCGGAGTAGCTTCTCCCTGGGTAAACAGCGTCATCCGTTTTGAAGTGATCGCATGAGTGGCCTTGTTACACATCCCCAACCATACAGGAACCTCCATCTGCTCATTAAAATATTCCGGTTCTATATCCCGGTGATAGCTTCCCCTGTTCGATGTTTCAAATGCATTTTTAAGGGCCGTTATTCGGATATAGTGATCATAATCATTCACCTCAAAGAAAGGGTGTGCTTCTAATGAGTCATTGAAAAAACGTACCAATTGATTGGTATCTTCATAAAACAAGTAAAGTACATCCTTGCGGCTCATCACCAAATCGGTAAAGCGCCCAGGGCTTACTGAATCTACCAGCACCCTGTATGACTGATCTGCATGCTGGTTATCAGGGCGTGAAATTTTGAATAACATCTCACTTACTCCTCCATGAATACGCTCAACTTCTACCAATAGGAAGCTCTTATCCAAATAAGTACGTGATGGAGCATGCAACACAAGCTCAACCTCCAGACTATTTTGATTATAGCTACTGATATGTACTTCCGGATTTCCCAGAATCCTTTTAGACCTTATGCTTCTGAAGACAGACGGATCGAAAATTAAACGTGCAAATTGACTTGAACTAATAGAAAGCTCAGGAAGTTGTTCCACCGAATGAATCTCATAATCCACCTTCGGACGGTTCTCATATTCAAAACCTCCATAAGCACCAATCTCAATGGCTACACTTCCATCATCAGCTTGTGTCGAATCTTCTTCGATGATACCAAAGTCAACTGTAGTTAATCCCAATGGATTATTATCCTGATCACCCGATTCATGGCACGAGGTTGTAAATAATGCCAGTAAGATAAGGAATTGTAATAACCGAAATATTTTCATGTGATCGTAGTGTGTTAAGAAATGAATAAACGTGTCTTTGTATAAGTTCTCTCTTTTGGTATTGCAGCAACAACTGTCTTTCGAATTTGCTATTGCAAATATAGCAACCACCTCCAATTTAACAAATTGTAATTGCTACTTTTTATTTATATGATTAAGTTTTAAAATTATACCTGTCATCCGCCGCCAATCTTTTCTGCGAACATCCACGTAACCATCCCTGCACATCTGCGTGAAACTTTTTCTCGCTGACAATCGCAGATCAAAACGCTGAGTTTCGCTGGTTTATCACTCGCTACTTCACAAAAAGGAGGACAGGGGATTTATGGGATTGCGATTTCCTATTCTGTTCATATTCACCCCTAAATCCCCTAAAGGGGACTTCCTCCCGTTGACTTTTCATTTTGTGGTTAACATCCAAGTTTTAATACTAACACCGTATTTACTATCCAAATAGCACTTCTACAGTTAATATCAACGCATTCACCTATAATCAACGAATATCCCCCCTTTCAGGGGGCTAGGGGGTAAAAGAAAAATCCTCCGTTTCCGGAGGATTTAAATCAGCCTGTACAAAACCTTATCTATTCTGTTTAGGCTAAAATTCATCAATATTTTCTTCAATCTTCAATACTACCCAATCACAGTCTAGCATTACTTGTTCATTTGTAAAACGAATAACCTTTATACCATAATGATTCATTGTAAAAGTCCGACCTTCATCATATTCTTTCTGATTTTCATCATCATGTACTCCACCATCAACTTCAACGACAAGTTTATATCTATGACAGTAGAAGTCTGCTACAAATCGATTTATTGGATGCTGCCGCTTAAACCTTACTCCTCTTACCTTCTTGTTAGATAAACGTTCCCATAGCTTCTTCTCGGCAGGCGTCATATTCAGTCTTAGCTCTTTCGCTTTTTCAAAGGTTCTGGGGCCTGCACCGTAAAAAAGTGTCAATGGATGGCTTCTCATGAGGTTTCTGTTTGAGGTTTAAATAAAGTTAGGTATAATTATCTGGTAATGACACTTCTTCAATCCGTTTTAGAGTGTTCACCCCTAAATCCCCTAAAGGGGACTTCCTACCGTTGACTTTACATTTTGTGGTTAACATCCAAATTTTAATACTAACACCGTATATACTATCCAAATAGCTCTTCAACAGTTAATATCAACGCATTCACCTATAATCAACGTATATCCCCCCTTTCAGGGGGCTAGGGGGTAAAAGAAAAATCCTCCGTTTCCGGAGGATTTCTTCAATCCGCGTATTCATCCCCGAACATCTGCGTGAAACTTTATTTCTCGCAGATAATTGCAGATCAAAGCGCTGAGTTTCGCTGATAATTAATCACTAATCATTAAAAAATCTTAGTTCTATATAATTGATCATTCTACAAGTACTCGTTTTCGGATTCGCTCCGAATCAAACTCCAGTTCAACAATATAAATACCTGGCTGCAATGCGGATACATCCACAGAATAACTACTTCCCTGACTGAGTACCTTCTGCCCTACTCCGTTATACATGGATATTGAATTTAGTTCCTGGTTTCCACTCCAGGCAATCAATAGTTCATCTTTGACCGGGTTGGGATAAAGTGTTATAAAATCCTTTTCCGGACTACCTTCTACTTCAGGGAAACAGGCTTCATTAACTTCTTCAACCGAATTGCAGCCAGTGTTATTTCCATCTACAAAAAGCTCTCCTCCATAAGCCAGAAAGTTACATATCATCTCTGTATTACAAACCGATAAATCGGGGCAACCAAGAACGATTAATGCAGAAGGAATTGTATAATCCAAATTATTCAGTACTGTTAGGTCTGTTAAATTATCAACCCCTACAATTCGCAACCACATACCTACAGTTTTTAAGGCATTTAAAGCTGAAATATCTGACAAATTACCATATATATCCATTACTTCTTCAACGTGAGCCAAAGAATTCAATCCCTCCAGACTATATAACCCTTCATTATCATGAATATCCAGATTAACCACACTTGTAAGATTATTCAAGCCCGTCAACGTCTCCAAACAATCATTATAATAGATACATACCCTGTTATTGACCGTTTCAAGGTTATTCAATCCTTCCATATTTTTTAAAGAATCATTATGAGTAATATAAAGCTCATCATCTATTGTTTTAAGGGATTCAAAGCCATGCATATTCTTAACACCTGTTTCATAGAGTTTCAACTTACCATATAAATGTTCAACTAAGCCAAAAGCATTCACATCTTCCAGGTTTGGGGCATTTTCTATAATTATATCCGATCCTAAATAATTAAGTTCATGTGTACCGGAGAGACTTCTAATTCCATCATACTCTATATGAACACTTTCTTTAATATATTTCAGACTACCTAATCCTTCAAGATTTTCAATATTACCATTATACTTTAGACTGATGCAACCTACACTATCCAATTGTTGCAATCCATCAAAACCTTCAAGGGCATCATTATTCTGTACAGACATTCCTCCACCAATTTTACAGAGTTGGTTTAACCCTTGTAGGTTTATCAATGATTCATTATTTTCCAAATACAAGCTACCTCCAATAGATGTAAGATTATTTAGTCCTTCAAGATTCACAAGACTATCGCTACCAGTAATTGAAAAGTCATCTCCAACAAAAGATAATGAATTCAATGCATTAAGATTATCCAACTTATTATACCTCAACGCAAATCCCCCATACACATTCTGGAGACTTGAAAAACCATCAATACTCACTAAATCACCTTCTGAACCTATAAAAATGTCTTCAGTCACAGAAACCAAACTAGTGAATCCTGAGAGCCGGGTTATCACATCACACATAGCCACTATCAAACTCTTACCTATGGTTTGTAGAGAATTGAAACCAGATATGTCAGTGAGCATATCATTATAATGGAAATACAACCCTCCCTCCAGGACAACCATTTCATTAAAACCACTAACATCTGTTAATGCAGGATTTTCCCTGAAAGAAATACCACTATAAATCGTATCAACCTTTAAATCAGGAAAGCTTGTTAATACATCATTGTACCAAACTTTTACCTTTCCACCTACATATTCAACATTATTCCAGCCATTGATTTCCATAAGCTCCGGGTTATACTGAACTTTCAAGCTACCCCCAATAGTATCAATTGCCATCATCCCGGTGATACTATCCAAACTCTCATTGTCATCAATTAACAATGTATCACCAATATAGGTAAGGTTGTTCAGTCCGCTTACTTCATCCAGTTTTTCATTATGTCGAATTGTAAAGTCGCTACCGATTCGTTCTAATGATGGGAATGCATCAATTTGATATAAGTTATGATTATACTGAATTATCAACCCTTCATCAATCCTTTCAAGAGATTCAAACCCTTGCAATGAGAGTAATTGATAACAGAATTTTATAATTAAAAGCCCTTGCACACTATTGATGCTGTATAAGCTATCAAGATTGGATATATCCTCCCCATCAATTATCAAATGACCAGGAACAACTGTCAGGTCAGGGTAATTAATCGGAAAGTTGTCTACTTCCTCCTGAGTATTTAAGGTAATATTCTGCGAATATGCCGGCATAAATAAGGTTGAGAAAACAGTAGCACATATTAGAATTAGAAAAGATCTGAAGTTCATAATAATATTTAGGAGTTCGTTAAGTTTTATATTTGTTATAGTTAACAGTTGATAACATTATCAAGCGTCAGATGATGAATCTGTTTCAACACTATTTAACAGACATAAAGAAAGACACAAACATAACAAAACTTCAACAATATACAAACATAATAAACACCCATATGCGGTTTCGCATAAGAAGTATCAATCCAAATAATCCGTTTACCCCGTATGGAGGCACGACTATTCGGGGCGGTCAAAAAATTTTCGTGCTAATTAGTGTAATTCGTGGACTAAAAAAGCAACCACTAAATAGTCGCACCATGGCACGATGCTACTATTGTTTCATTGATCCTGGTTAAATGATTAATCTCAAATCCTAATTTAACCTTAAATCCCCTGCCTTCGGCAGGCGGGGCCTAAAGGGGACTTTGTCAACTTCGACTCGATGTAGCCGTCTAATAACCAAACCCTTTCTTTCTAAACCAATAGCATTGGATACCAGCCCTACAAGAAAAAGTCGGAGGTAGTTCCCCCTCTAGGGGGCTAGGGGGTAAAAGAAAAATCCCCCCGTTTCCATAGGATTCCATCAATCCGCGTATTCATCCCTGCACATCTGCGTGAAACTTTTTCTCGCTGAGTTCCGCAGATCATTAACCCGCCTTGTTTAGTTTCTTTAACACTTTCTTCATCAATTCTAATCCCTTCTGGTGATGAGGATAATCCCTACCTAATTCTTCAAGTTTTTTCTTGCATTCCTTGTATTTACGTTTTTTATACAAAGCCTTGGCTGATTTGTAGAGCATATCCTCATTTTTAGTACAATTTCCCGCCAATGTGAACTTAACAGGCATAGTAAAACGAACACGCACAGCCTCTCCATCTTGCTTGCCAGGCTTCCAATCAGGCATCATACGAACAACCCTGATGGTCTCAGCATCAATTGAAGGACTTATACCTCTGAGAATCTTAACATTTGTAATACGACCATCCTTCTCAACAACAAAGCTTACAAAAACGGTTCCTTGTTCACAATTTCCCACTGCCTCGGCAGGATACTTGATTTTCTTCGCCAGAAAGCGCATCCGGGCAGCATCCCCTCCGGGAAAACCCGGTTGGTCTTCTACTACCATAAACATTGATTCATCTATCTCCTCTTCCTCTTCTATGTATACTCCCTGAATCTCTTCCTGTGCTCGCAATAAGGCCGGTGAAAATGATAGTAGCAGCACCAGCACACTCAATAATAATTTGCTTTTGTTCATTGTAACTATTAGTTTCTATCTCTTAATTCATATCACACTGATCCCCCGATGCAACATCCGGTGACAGTTCGGCAAATTATGGTTTCACACCACCACCCGATGATAACAACCACATGATTTTTGAGGGTTTGCCTGGACTCCCTCCTCTACGGGGCTCTCCCTTCCTGTTCTGATAATCACCCTCGTAATATCCACTGCCAGCTTTCTCTGGAACAGTAGAGGAATACTTACCGTTTTTCTCATTATACCAGTACCCATACCACCAGGTAGTACGACCATCGTAATTACCCCAACGGGCCTGATTACTCTTAGGCCTTGGCATAGTATACCGCCATCCCTGCTCGTACATCTCAACTGCCCGTACCAATGTGGCCTTATCAGCCTGTATTCCATCTCTCAGAAAGTTTGGAATACGATTGTCTTTTATAGTTGAAAAATCATAATGATAACCTTCAGTATACGACCAGGTATGGTCCTCATGTAAAATGACCTTCTTTCCGTTGTCGAGGGTTACTGCTATTTCCTGGGAAAATGATGATGATATTGAGACAATGGTTATAAATACAAGGGTAATAAAACGGAATGAACTTTTCATCTGGATCGTTTATGTAAGATACATTATTCTTTTAGAACACAAACTTAATTTTATTTTTTATATATCGCAAATTATTTACCTTATGGTATCTTTTCTTAAATATTATTTGCAATTCCTTTCACCTAACACTACTGACTACATAAAAGACTATACTTTACTTGAAGGATCCACTTTATCCTACTACAACTACCCTCAATTATTGTTTCCATAAATAGGCATGCCACAAACTCTCCCGTAACTCTCCAACACTCATTGTGCTGATACCACGATGCAGCATCCGATGGCAATTCGGGCAGACCAAGGCCAGGTCTTCCAGTTTGGTGGTGGCTTCGATTTCTATTTCTGATAAAGGCAGTTTGTGATGACATTCCATAAAACCTTTTCCCAGCTTTCCATATCCCTTCTCAAAATCAAAGGTGCAGACTTCGCATTCCAACAAGCCAAACAAATCCATCTGCTGTTCTTTCTTTAGCTTGATAATCCTAGAATTCCGTTCTCTGTGCTTATGTAGTTTGTAAATAACTTGCCCTTCACGTACATCCGCAAGAAACTCTTTATTATCATTTGGAATTTGGTAGAGTTGGTGGTTTAATTCTGGATTGTTTATGGTATCTTTTATTCTTTGAGCGATACGATGCAGCTCTTCTTTTCTCCCTTTAAACTCCTCAAAAACTAATCGATCCAGCTTCCCTCCTCTTTCCATTCCTTTACCGTGATAATCGGGATCGACAGCCAAAAGATTGCTGAGTTTTAATCCTACACCATTTGCATTGCGAAATTTCACACGATCTGGACGTTCCTTGTGAATAGGCAAAAGGTTAAGAATCCTGGATAACTCAATGATATCTGAATTGGAACTACCTATCTGACCAGGCTGTAACCTATAATATAAATCCAAGGCTAATATGATTTCATCTCGGTGCCAGTTGGGGTTGCGCATGGGTTAAAAATGGAGTTTTAGCTTAGCTATTGAATTTATAATAATCTTCATCATTACTGATGATCAATCACCAATTATAGTTCAACACTATTGTTTGTGCATTCAGTGATCAAATATAGACTTTATTTGCAATTACAACAAATCATAAAATACTCATGATTTATCTTTCCATTTCTTAACCAAGAATAGAAATACAGCTACAAATAAAAGCACCTACACACTCCACTTCCATATCCTGATAAACTTCGTCAATGTTTTAACATGCGTATATCATACGAATATCTTCAAAACAGATACGAATAACATAGATTTAGCTTCAAATCCACATTTTCGCATAACACATATTTGATTCATGTTATTTTATTGTAAATTACGCCATCTATTTAGAAATATTTTATTTGAATTTACATAACCCCAAAATACACTATCTAATCATGAGTGAGAATGTACTTACTATCGACTTAAATGAAGAATATAAGATTAAGATTGAAGAACCAAAAGATCTTAGCAATTCCTTCTTTAAAGATATATACATCCGTGCAGCAAAAGCTACTGCTGATATCCTAAAACAAAGTGAAGACAATCTGGTAAAGGCCAAAGAAGAGAAATTCTTTATCAATCAACACCAAGAATACAACAATATCATTGCTTTTTGTGGAGAACGAGGTACCGGGAAAAGTTCTGCTATGATTTCATTTGCGAAAGGATTATTGAATATTGATGATAAAAGCTTTCTCCATAGTGAGTCTAAAAATCCAGAAATAGACCTTTCTAAATTCAGTTTCAAAACAATCGATGTCATCGATCCGTCTCTTTTTGAAAAAGGTGAAAATATTTTCGAAGTCATTCTTGCCCAACTATTCTCTTCGTTCGAAAAAGAAATAAAGAAGAATGATACCAAGAAAGACATAAATGATAAACGCAAAGTCCTTGAACTCTTCGAAAACGTATACGAAAACTTACAAACCATTAAAAAGAATGGACAAAAATACGATGGAGAAGCACTTGAAACCCTGAGTAAACTTGCTTGTGGTGCAAACCTTAGAGAGAATTTCAAAGAACTTGTTAATAAATATCTTGAATTTGTATCTGAAAAACATGAAATTCCTGCATTAATAATTGCAATTGATGATTTCGATTTAAATGTGGAAGCAGTTGCGGAAATGGCTGAGCAAATAAGAAAGTATTTGATGATACCAAAAGTCATAATTCTAATGGCTGCAAACATGAAACAGCTTACTAATGCAAAGGAACAAAATATTAGAAAGGAGTTAGCAATACTAATTGATGCCAATAGTTTATCCGAATCTCCTAACGATATAAGTACAAAATATCTAATAAAATTGATACCAAACAACAGAAGGTTAAACTTACCCAATATAGAAAACTCACTCAAAGATACTACGCTGAAAATAATACCATTCGATAAAGAAGAGAACATTGAAACACTCGTAAAACAAGTGCAAACATTCAATACAAAATGGTTGATAAAAGACAAAAATATTGAAGAATACATCTTAGGATTAATTTATAATAAAACTGGCCTCATTTTTTTGTCAAAAAACGACCATAATCACATATTGATACCAACAAACCTTAGGAAATTAAAAGGATTATTATCGCATCTATGCAGGGAGTGCAATGGTAACCGAAACAATAACTTCATAAAATTTCGTGATAATTTTTACTCGAACGTACTTCCTGAATTTTTCTCTGGAGAATTATTAAATCTATTGAGAAAAATCATAACAAGTGAGCCTGGAATAATGAACAAGGTTGTTATTACTGAATTCAAAAATTACCTTTTAAAAGAATACCTTTCAAGATATTCTCCAACGCATGAACCTACTAAACAGCAAATATTCAAAATAGAAAGTGGATACGAATTTGACAATATTATTAGTGAAAGAAACAATCCTGTAAACATTTCTTTAGGAGATATCTTATTTTTCTTAAAAGAGATAGAATCAAAGACTTCCAATAATCATCACAAACTGTTAACAGAAGTAATTAGAATTATTTACTCATTAGAGCTTTTTTATTTATTATTCATTAAAAAATCTAAAAAATCAGCGACATTAATATGTGGAGAAAGTATTATTCCTCATAATCACGCCTATGTACCAAGCAGCAAACAAGGATTTAATAGAAATAATTTTCGATTATCAATAAAAGATGTTTACTACAAAAACAATACAATCAAAGAGTATTTAACAGATTTCGAAACTTGTAAAGAAATCCAAACTCTTTCATTCTCATTTAAACACTATGGATCTGAATATCTAGAAAGAAGGACTTCTACTTCTTCCAATGTTACTAGTAAACTTGTCACTAATATCAACATATTTAACCCTACAACGGTTCATTATGATCTTTTAACATTTTTAATTACAAGTCTTAATCCAATAAGATTATTGAACCGATTTATTGATTTAAACAATGAAAAAAGTGATCCTAAATCACTACTGGAAAAATACCCTCTATTCAAGAGTACAATAGAATTTAACGACAAATACACTTGTTGCTTCCCCATATTTAGTATTGAACTAATTGAAAAGATTTTTAAAGATGATTTCGATCATGTAAAATACAATTTTGATTACAAGAAAGAAACCCTATACTCAGCACAAGTCAACATTCTACAAGAGATAAAAAAAAGGATTAAAAGGCTCAATTATAAATACCTTAACCTAATAGAAATTCAGAAAACTTTCGAAGAATGCCCTTTCATAAAAGAATATAACCCTGACAATAACAACCTTAATACATTATATAATGCAATTATAGTTGAACCTAAAGAAACAAGACATTCAAAAAGTGAAATAGAACTAATCGCAACACTTAAAGAAAAGATTAAAGCTGCAAAGAATGATACTTCATTAGGTAGTTTCAGAATTGATAATCTGGCGCCAATAAAAGACAAATTAGATAACATACTAAACTATGATATACTAGCAAACTATTTTAAAAGAACAACAAGATTTACTAATGAAAGGAAGTCCACAGCTTTGAAAAAAATAGATGAGGCAGTCGAAAAATATAATAAAATACATCTTGATGAAAAGCCAAATGAAGAAGCTTACATACAAGAAAACACAACATCAATTCCAGAGCAAGCAACAATAATGATTGATAAAGAAACTTTGATAAATATAGAAGACATAAGTAGAAATGAGGATTCATTTGAACGTAACGAATTGATTTCCTCTCCAATAAAACAGGAAGACACATCATCAGAGGAGCATGCCGTAATAGACCATAATTCTGAAAAGGGTAAAAATACAGAATTACAGGAACAAGAAAATGAATAACCTCCGTGCCACAATAGATACTTTATTCCGTAAGGTTAATCCCGATTGGTTATTGGAACAAATGTCTGATAAAAAGAAAGGACTTTACTTGACCCAATCCATCTGGAATATAGATCGTATTCAATATAAGCTATTGGATACTTTGGATGGGTATTCCCATAATGATATTGAAAATGTTTGGCAAAAGATCAATGAAGATTGGGCTGTTGACCCTGATAGTAAAATTGAGAAGCCTGAATTATCACTTTTTGCACTAGTTAATCATTTTGCAAAAGAGGTACTGGTAATTGAAAAACAGGAACCAGTTGTCGATTTTGAAGACCTATTGCGCTGGAGAGGTATAAGTCATTTATTAGGTGAAGATTTGTTTACATGTAACTTTCTTGCTTGGTCGGATATTATGAGCAGACACCAACGAACACACTTTGGTTGGCGACCGGTAATTCCTACTAATAATATCCGTTTACGGAATCTTTTGGAAAAAGGGGTAGCTGAAAACCATTTCCATTTACAAGGATCCGCTCCACACACTGATATTAGCTGGATTGCTTTGATGAACAAGGTCAGCAATCGAAAAACACAATTTAATAAATTTCTAAGGAAAGGTCGTTTGATTGATGATACATCTTCACAAGGAGACTTATATCACTGGATACTTAAGGCTGCCTATATACGCCTTTTACTATTCAATACATTGAATAACGTAGATGAGGAATCAGGGTTATTTGACAAAGCATCTCAGAACCATTTTCTCTATGAAGGAAAAGCCTCTGACAAACAAATAATCCATAGAATCCCGGACCTACAACGCAAGATCAATAGCTTTCGTCAGGTTTATGGAAAAAAATTAGATCCAAACTTGAAATTTAATCGACCTGATTATTGCATTCAAAACAATTTTGAAGCTTCTAACTTTAATGGCAATGGGTTACTTACTGGTGAGCGATGGTTTCTCTATGAAATGTACAGAAAAATCAAATTGGGAGATAAGGCCATTACTCCATTTCAAGATCTGTTTTATGTGTATCTGGTTATAAAAGCTAAGTTTCGCGAAGAAATGATCCAACTCAACCAACGTGTTGGATTTAAAAACTTCAGTCTTTACCAGAAACGAAAAATGGCCTTTTTGGAAGACAAAGATATTTATCGAAATGCTATTTATAGCATGGCAATAAAAACGAGTAACAAGAATCAAAACATAAAATCATTTGAGACAAGAATAAAACCTGAATCTACAAAAACTGGAATTATTGAGTATTCCAATAGTATTAATCGAGCAGTAGAACGAGGTGATCATACAAAAGTCGATGTATTCTTGGAAAAGTATAGTGATGATAAAAACACACAGCCTCACAACTTTTTCTACGTCCATCATTTTATAAAATCAAGAGATAAACAGAAACACAAATCAACCATTGAGAAGGCTAAAAGCCAAATGATATGCAGGCATAATCAGTTAAGGAAAGAAATCAAACAACAGGCTCAAGCCATTGCACAAGTGCATTCAGGAATGAATGAACTTGGTCAACAGATTGCAGGAATTGATGCCGCTTCATCTGAGGCGGATTCAAGACCTGAAGTATTTGCGCAAGCCTACCGCTTTCTAAAGAATTATCGTGACCATGGCAAATATGATCGATTAACGGAACGTGAATTGAATCCCTTACGAGCGACCTTTCATGCTGGAGAAGATTTTTTTGATTTGGTAGATGGATTGCGTGCGATTGATGAAGCGATTAAGTTTTGTAATCTTGGTGAAGGTGATCGTATTGGTCATGCACTTGCATTGGGTGTCAATCCCAAAGGATATTATCATTCCAAAAGTCGCACCATTATGCTTCCCAAACAATGGCATCTGGATAATATTGCATGGCTTCTTTCAAGGATAAACAAATATCGCCTAAATCAATTTGCAACATTGGCCGGTTATCTTAGATGGGAATTCCAAACGCTATTTACTGAGATTTATGAAAGCTTTCAAAGTGCTATTCATAATATAAAAGACAACTATGATATGGGAATTACTCCAGAGTTGTACTATGAAGCATGGAAATTGCGAGGAGATAATCCAGATTACTATAACGAATATGGAAAGTGTAAATTAGAAAACCATATCACCTTTTGGGATAGTTCAGGCATCAACCACAGCTACCCCAGAGATGGAGTAAAAAGAAAAACCACAAAGATAAACCTCCTCTATCATCACTACCATTTCAACCCAAAAGTAAAGCGAATTGGTAATGAAATTAAGCGTGTTGAAATAAAGCATGACTATATCCAATTGGTTACAGAAATTCAGAAATGTTTCCAACTAGAAATAGCCCAATTACACCTAGGAATTGAAACGAATCCTTCTTCTAATGTTTTGATCGGAACATTTAAACGCTACGATAAACACCCCATCATCAATTTCTTCAATCTGGGCCTAGAAACAGATCCGGAGAAAATACAAACATGTCCACAGTTATTTGTATCTATCAATACTGATGATCAAGGTGTATTTAACACCTACTTGGAAAATGAATATGCACTAATGGCTCTTGCACTAGAAAAAATGGAAGATGAGTATGGTAATAAATTATATAAACCTGCCATGATCTATGATTGGTTGGATCGTATCAGGCAGATGGGATTGGAAATGAGTTTTAAAAAATGAAAAAATGGAAGATTTAAAACACCTTATTAGCGGATTTGACATCACTAGCTATACTTTTAAAAATAAGGCATACAAAGGTTTTGTAAATGAACAAAGACTCAAAGGGGCTATTGATCGAATGGAGTATCTAAAAAATATATTTTTAAATATATATCACATATTAAACCAACCTAACATTGAAGATGAAATACTCTTTACACATACTGAACAATTTAGTGAGTACTTCTCCAAATTCGTATCATTTGCAAATCGATTATCCCATTTACCTTCAGGGCCTGATAACTTCATCGCAGAAGAAAGAACTAGACTCTTGGATGAAATCAAGGATTTTTTTGAAGAAAGTACCAGCATTAACATAAAAGAATATAATGGATTTATATCATATTATACCATCATAAAAAGTATTTACCAGGTCCACATTACAAATAAAGATTCCACTTCTGAAAATGAATCTGAAATAAAGATGTTCTTATCAGAATCTGAAAAGAACCTCTCTATTCTGAGAAATCAAAGAAAAGAATCCGAGAAAATAGTCTCTGAAATTAGGGATAAATCAAAAGACTCTTTAATGTCAAATTATTCCGAAATATTTGAAAACGCTGTAATACATCACAATCGCATAAGTATAAACTGGCTTATAATTGGCGTTTCATCAATTGCAATTTTCATACTAACAATCATTGCTTTGAGCTCTTACCCTAATTTACTCCAAGTTGAAATTCTGAATGGCTCGGAGAAAATTGGATATAATCTTTCGAACCTATTATCCCGTGCAATTATATTCGCTGTACTGGTTTTCTTAATATCATTTAGTTTTAAACAATATAACACAAACAAGCATCAAGCAAGTTTAAATTTCCACAGACAGAACGCCTTTAACTCATTCAATTTGTTTAAAAACTCAATCCAAGATGGAGATAAACAAACTCAAAATGAACTAATGCTACTTGTAGCAAAAGCCATTTTTGAGAACAACCAATCAACAGGATATATTAATGACAAAAGCTCAAATATGAATTCCAGCTTTGTCGAATTGACAAAAATCATAGGGCAGAATAGTAAATAATCCAAGACCTAAATAGACTATGAAACAGATCATCACAATTATATTATTATACTTCTCTCTCATTACATCCTATTCACAAATCACACCTATCGAAGTAACAGATCTAACCCTAAAAGTAGGAAGCTTAAGTACTGAAGAACTCTATTATGGCTTTGCAGAAGGAGATCAAATTGTATTTGATTTTGAAGAAGTAAGAGGCAAGAAAGTAAAAGAGATAGAAATCACTGAACTTCCTAGTAATTCCAAGTTTATGGATTACAACTCTAAAAAGATTGAGAACAAGGTTATTCATGTCCGCAAAAAGGGAGTTTATTGTTTTAGAATTAAGAACTCTGCAATGGGAAAAAGAATATGTAAGATTAAAATCCAAAGAGTCCAAAAAAGTGAAGATTTAGCAGATTTTAATACCAATTGGAAATGGAAAACTCTTTATGACACCTCATATGTACCATATGTTCAAGATAGCTTGATAGGATACGACACCCTACATTATAAAGAAACGGTAAAGGAATTAGTTAAAACAACACAACGTGAAGAATTGATAATGGATAAAACACAAAGAGTCCATTCTCAAACTAATGAATATGGTAATAAAACTTATGTCTATTTTTCACTACCAGTAAATCAAACATCTACATACAAATCTTCGAAAGTTACAGCCTGGGCATTCTGGATTGGTGTTGATGAATCAAGTAACGAGGCATGGAGAAAGAATGCAGAGGCAATAAAACATCTAACAACAGGGTTAGCTGACATTTACCTCACTCCTCTCGGAGCACTGGCTATGGGTACTATTACTGAGCTTGCAATTCCAACAATAGGTGAAGATGTTATGTATTGGTTAACAGATCAACAAAATAAGGACCTTTTCATGGGTAATTACCAATTCAATTTATGGGACCAAGGAAAAGGTATTGCAGGTTACAAGGTTTTTAAGGAACCTTACATTTGTCAAGGTACATATTATGTATTACTCCAAAATGACAATATAATGCAAGGTATTGATGCTAATGTTAAGATTACAGCTATTATTGAAACAAAAATTTACGAAGACAAAGTATATAACAGAAAGAAGATTACACCACAGCATGTACAACTAAACAAGCAGCGAATGGTTATTAACACAAGGGATGTTAGGGTTAATATTGAATAGATTAATACACAATCAATTCCGGTTTGGCACCTTTTCCTTTTATGCGGCTCATATTGACTTCGGCAAGCTCAGTCAACAAAAAATCTAGTTTTCTTATCGTGAACATCAGCCATAAAGAATTGTGGATTCAATCTTAAGTTTATAACAAATCATTTTGCCTCCTCGCCAGTCAAACCATAATACAAATTCTGAAAATCATGAATATATTTTATCCGTCTAAACATGAAACCAGATTTGTCATCACCTATTGAGCAATGCCATTCTCCATTAGCGAACATTAATCTTAATAGTGTCTCATTAAACTCGAATCTATTTGGAATAGGTGGTTCACTTATAACTCTTTTAGCCCCATAAACCAACAACACTTCTTCGGTTAACCGTTCCGGTTCAAGGTCTTTTAAATTATAAATTTCTTTACTGGAAACCTTCACTCCATTCTCAACAAAGGAAATTATCCTACCTTGCTTTATTATATTTCCAACTCTAATTTCATTTATATTCATAATTCTATTTTTTAATAACAACTAATAAGACCTGATTATATTTAATCACAAGATATTAGATATCATGGTTAAAACCAAATAAACACAGGTAACCTTTCACCTAAAACTTAAGTTAAAAGTAAATGTCTATTCAAGATACAACTCAACGGCCTTTCAAAATATTTAATGGCATGATCACCTTCAATTTTGCATTTACAATTATATGTGAAACTGAACAGATATTCCAGTCAACCAGAGATTTTGAATCCCTCCAGGATTCCCAGTACAGGTCACACCAGCCTACCCCAGGTTTTACCTGGGATTATTCACATTCAACCGTTTCGCGGTTATAAGAAAGTGTCGCTCAGGGAAGAATTATCACTTGATCAACAGCCATACACCACCAATCCCAGAGGGATGAAATATCTATAGTACTGTGCCGTACAAGCAAAGCAGAAGCTCCGGAGGAGCGGCATCAATACGAGCAACTCGATAAGAAATTAATATATCGCCCCGTCGGGGCTTCTGTTTTCGATATTGCATCTGTTTCTACAGATATTGGACTCCTACGGAGTCATTGCTTAAAAAATGCCCACTTCGACAAACACCAGCAATTTCTCATACTCCCCATTAATCAGAGCCAGTTTTTTCTTTCGTAACCAGAGCTGGATTTGTTTTTCCCGGTGATGGAAATATCAATGTAAAGCTTCCAGTTAGAGAAAACCTTGAATCCCTCCAGGATTCCCATTGCAACCCACTCGGCCTACCCCAGGTTTTACCTGGGGTTATTCACATTCAACCGCTTCGCGGTTATAAGAAAGTGTCGCTCAGGGAAGAATCATCACTTGATCAACAGCCATCCACCACCAATCCCGCAGGGATGAAATATCTATAGTACTGTGCCGTACAAGCAAAGCAGAAGCTCCGGAGGAGCGGCATCAATACGAGCAACTCGATAAGAAATTAATATATCGCCCCGTCGGGGCTTCTGTTTTCGATATTGCATCTGTTTCTACAGATATTGGACTCCTACGGAGTCATTGCTTAAAAAATGCCCACTTCGACAAACACCAGCAATTTCTCATACTCCCCATTAATCAGAGCCAGTTTTTTCTTTCGTGGCCAGAGCTGGATTTGTTATTGTACAAATTCAGGCTGAAAGTCTGGGAGTTAATAGCCAAAAGTAGCGCTCCGGGGAAGTAAAATGATTAAAACATCAAAACCCAGCTTTAGAGTAAAAAGGTGATAATCTCTTGTAGTGAATATTTCTGAAAAACTCCAGACCTATTGATTCTCTTAGAGTTCCCTCCTTCGTCGGGATGACTGATAGAAAAGATTAGTCCAAACAACTTAAACGTATCCCAGGCCGAACCGAAACAGTAGTTAGAGATTCTTAGAATGCAATAATCAGTCTTGACCTTTTATTCACCATTGTTTATTTAATGGAGTTCATGCTTGCTCCGCAGGTCATTCTTTTGGGTCAAGCCAAAAGGACAAACAAAATGAAAAAGAGATTAATAAAACCCATTCGCTTCAAAATGTAGGCATAGCATACAGAAACATGAAATGACGAAGTAATCCCGAATTTCGGGATCACCAAACGGGGAGTTCAATGTTATATTCAAATCCTCCGCCTCGTTCCTCGGCACCTCCTTTTCCAAAGGAGGATAGGAAGTGGTAAAAAGTCTCGTCCTTTTGTTACTTTTGGGACAGCCAAAGGTAACAAAAGGAAAAAAATGAATAAAGTTATGGAAACCATCAATAAAAGCTATGCAGCATTTATAATCAATAAAGGTGAAAAGAAACAATAATCCTTGTTTTGAAAATATCCTGAAGCTAATGCGTAACAACAACATTGAATCACAGAAAATAGTTATAAAATAATTAATGAAAAATATTCTTACTCTCTTAATACTATGTGTAATTGTATACCATACTAATGCACAAGATGCTTTCAACACAAAAAACCTGACTCCAAACGACTTATTCGATCCGGATGTAAAAGATGATTCGATTGTAAAATATAAATACAATTACGGGGAATTTGTCCGTTCTGAAAAATACATTGAGAGGTTCGATGATTTTGGAAATATGATCGAAAAGGCATTCCTTCTGATCGATTACATGGGTAGATATGATACATCGTGGTTAACGAGTTACGTACATGATGGGGCAAAAAATCTGATTACGCAAACAGACTTCTCGACCAACCAGGAAACGAATCAATTGACGGCCACCAGAAAACAGGAGTTTGCCTATGATTCTCAAGGAAACAGAACCATGGAATCAAATCATTATTGGGATAAAGACTTAAGTATCTGGAAAAATGGAACAAAATACATACACGAATACAATACAGATAATAAACTATCCAAAACAATATATTCAACCCAAGCGACATCCACAGATGATTGGGAGCTCCATGAGAAGTCTGAATTCCTCTATTTAAACGATAAAATTCATGAGGTATATTTCGATCGGTACACTCAATCCAATGGACAATGGGAGTTAAAGTCTAAATCCACATTTACGTATGAATCAAACGAGGTCATCGAATGTGGATATTCATACGACGAAGCTACAAATGAATTTAATTTGGAAGCTAAAACTACTCAGAAGCTGAATACGGATGGATTCATTTTATCAGAAATACATATGGTACATTATGCATTTCTTGATTCTATGATCGTACATAGTGAAACGCTGTATGAGTATAATAACCAAAACCAGTTAACCCACAATTCCTATAAGTACTATAATCACAATTCCGATCAATGGACTTACAGCTATTATTATGATTATACCTACAACGATCTGGGACAACAAACAGGAAAACTTTCCAAACGTTGGCTCACCTATTCAAATAAATTTCAAAACGAATACCTTTCAACTATTGAATACCAATCCGATTCATCGGATATGCAGATTACAAACCATGATTGGGATATCTATTCTGAAACCTGGGATCCGAAGAACCGGTATGATATTATCTATGGCTTAATTGAATATCCACATATTAATAAACACTATTATTACAGCTCACAAGGGGAATTTAAGATTTCATATATCGACTACTATTACAATTCTGTAGCATTTAATCTCAACTTCCCTGACTACCCGGTTTCAGATATGACGTTGTTCTACCCAAATCCGGCAACAGAACAAATTCGTTTTTACCATCCCCTGGAACAGGGAAACCGGATTGAAATCTGGTCTGTTAATGGACAGGTGATGCAAATACACCAAGCGGTGGAAGGTCAATCACAATTGGTACTTCAGGGAATTCCGGCTGGTGTGTATATCTTGAACATTCAGAATAATGGAAGATCACAATCACAAAAATTAATTATAGAATAATACTTTATACTAAAACTAAGACCATGAAACCATTACCGATAATAACAATCCTGATTCTTTGTTTCCACTTTATGCATGGACAGGAAACACCAAGTACCAATGAGTTAGAAGAACTATTAAGAACTGATAATACAGAGTTTCAATATTTAACAGATTCCATTATTAAATATGGTTTTATAAATGAATTGGACTCCAACAGGGTGTCCAAAGAAGTAAGAATTCACGATGACCAACACAATACGGTTTCCACAGCAGTATTAACATGGAATTTAAGTGCGTTGCAATATGATTCGATGTTTCAGATTGCATCGATTTATGATGCCAACAACCAACCCACCGAAGTCACGCTCAGAAAGGCTGTGGATGGCACGATGGATTATGAATTGAAAAGATCCTACCGATACAATGCTGCAGGGAATTATGTTTCAAAACATTACTACCAATGGAATGCCTGGCTTTCCAATTGGACTTCAGGGGAGGCCTTTACCTACCAGTACGATGAAAATCAAAACATCACTCAGATATTGTTTGCCAGACAACAAGGAACGGATACGACCTGGATTAATCAGGATATGGTCAGTTGGACCTACGATGATAGCAACAAACCTTTAGAAAAAACGGTTCACATCTTTGATCCGGTCGATAATCAATGGATTCTGGAGTACCAGTCTATTTTTAACCACAATCCCCAATTAAGAAAATCAATAGAAACCAGAAGTTATCCCCAGGAAGAAACCACTACTCTGATTCCATCCCTACGCATTATAACCTTCACAAATGAGTATGGTTCCACTACATTATCACAGAAGGAATATTACGATGACCAAAACGACTTATGGGCATTAACCCAGGAAATATTCTATGAATACAATATTGATAATCTACGTACTCACTACAGCTATAGGCAAAGAAACGGTGTAAACGGTTCCTGGTATGGAGTTTCATATCACGACTATGCATATTCTGAAGAAGGAAATGAAATTGAACATAGAGAAAAAACATGGGATCACACAATCGGAGACTGGATAAACGCAAGCCTGGCCACAACCGATTACACAGTTGATGGAAAATACTACGTAAAAACCTACAGTACATGGGACACCAATGAACAGGCATGGTCATCCTATCTCAAACGTGAAATGTATAATGATGAGAACGATTCCCCATTCTGTAAGCTACAGTATCACATGGATGAATCCAATCAATGGATTCTTGATTCTAAAGACTATTACTACAATAACTTATTGCCCACTGATGGTGAACTTGAATTAACAGCATCACAAAACAGGCTCCTCTATCCGAATCCGGCTAAAGATCGTATTTTATTCTTTGAACCTCTTGAACAAGGTACACAAATCGAAATCTGGACAGTAAACGGGCAATTGATCCAAAAACAATCTGCTTCTGAAGGACAGGTTAAACTTGACATTCGAAGCATACCAGCCGGGATCTATATTTTAACCATAAAGCAAAAGGATATGACACAATCGCAAAAATTAATGATACAGTAAGTTAATTATGAATTCGACTAATACCCTGGCAGATTGCTGCCAGGGATATAATAGTTAACAGGTTTCTCTTCTGCTTATAATTTATACTTCGATCAGATGAAGCCAACCCGATATTTAAAGGCTTGTATCATCATGATTTGTGAAGGCTTACTCGGTTTCAATATACACCGGACAATGATCTGAGCCCAGTGTATGTGGCATAATATCCGCATTTTTAACAGCTGGCATAAAGGCTTCACTTACCAAAAAATAATCAATCCTCCAGCCAATATTCTTCCCTCTAGCTCCAGCACGGTAACTCCACCAGGAATATGCACCTTCTTTCTCGGGATTGAAATGCCGGAACGTATCTACCAATCCTCCTTGGGTAAAGCGGTCCATTCCATCAATTTCTTCCTGCATAAATCCCGCCGACTTGTTATAGTTAGGCTTTGGTCGTGCCAGATCGATAAATCGATGTGCTACGTTGAAGTCACCACAAACTACAACTGGCTTTTTCGCTTCCAAAGCTTTCAGATAATTATAAAATGCCTGATCCCATTCCTGTCGGTATTCCAATCGTTTTAAATCACTTCCCGAATTAGGAACATATACATTTACCAGAAAGAATTTTTCATACTCCACACACAATACCCGACCTTCGTTATCGTGTTCTTCAATCCCGATTCCTCTGGTAACAGCAAGGGGTTCATGCTTTGTAAGTACAGCTGTACCGGAATATCCTTTTTTCTCAGCCGAATTGGAATAAATATAATAACCATCCAGAACCATCGTTTGTAACGTTTCTGCCACCTGAGCATCCTGTGCTTTCGTTTCTTGCAAACAAAGGATATCCGGATCCATATCCTGGACATCCTGGAAAAAATCCTTCTTGGTAATGGCCCGAATGCCATTTACATTAAATGATACAATCTTCATTCGATAAATTTTGATGCAAAATAAGGAATTCTTTTATTACATCCCCGCCCACTGAAAGACTCTTTTCTCATATCTTTTCAATAATATAATCAGTCTTAACCTTTTATTCACCATTGTTTATTTAATGGAGTTCCTGCTTGCTCCGCAGGTCATTCTTTTGGGGCAAGCCAAAAGGACATGAAAAATGAAATAGAGATTAATACAACCCATTCGCTTCAAAATGTAGGCATAGCATACAGAAACATGAAATGACGAAGCAATCCCGAATTTCGGGATCGCCAAACTTAGAGTTCAATGCTCTATTCAAATCCTCCGCCTCGTTCCTCGGCACCTCCTTTTCCAAAGGAGGATAATTGCTTCGATTAACCGGATATGGCACTTCTACAATGAATATTCTTTATTGGATATTTTTCAATGAAATTGACTCAAACCTGATGGTTTGAGCCATTCTCAACCACCTCATCCTCTGTCTCCTTCTCCTCAAGCTACTCTTTATATACAAATATTAGAGCTTTGTAGAGGGATTCCTTTTGTTAACAATATTAAGAATCAAAGGTTAAGTTGCATAGCTGTTACCTGACAGCTAAATTGAAGTAATTGATTTCAGTAGTCTAAAACAAAATAACCTTATGATATTCTTTTTTTTGCCTTACTTTTTTCTTGAAAAAAAAGTAACAAAAATTCAAGGCTTCTTAAAAATCAACTAAAAATGAAATTGTTTCGCTAAAAAATTCAAGCTACCATGGTTCCTGTTCTCATTATGGCATATTGCAACGGTTTTTGTGATGAATAGCTAGCATATTTCATCACACCCGAATTTTTCTAACGCTTCACAATCCCATTTTTGCCTGCTATCGCAGGCCGTCGATTTTTAAAATGCCGATCGCAAACTTTAATGACTTTACTTTTTCAAAATGGATAATAGGACAAACAAAATGAAAATTAATCGAAGAATAGCTGAATCAACAAAGCACCAACATACTATTCACCAATTAATTTAAATTCATATCTTAGTGCAATTCTTACAAAGAGATTTTATACTAACAAGAACAAAACAACCGCAGTGAAATATTTAAAATCACCACACAAACTAAACCTGACTATCATAAAATCAATAATCCGATTAGTTACAGTTATTCTAATTTCCTCGGCTGTGAATGCACAGGAAGCAGAAGTACAAAAATTAATACCTGAATTAAAATTGACCGAAGAAAAATCAGCGACCTACCTTATCGATTCAACTGTTCAGTTTATTTACCCTACAGAATCAGACTCCGTAAGAACAGAACGAGAAAACTGGAAATACCATCATAACAACTGGCAGACAGAATCTAGTAAAATGGTGTGGTTCATTGAAAGTAACAGTTATGATTCTACTAGAAGATCAGTAACAAAACGTGATGATCAAAGCTCTTTAAAATCATTAATTCTATATTATCCAAATGATGATGGTGTACTTGAACAGGAAGCCAGGTTCATGTTTGAATATAACAATGACAAACAAATGACCCATGATATTAAGCACCTATGGAATAGCGAGAGCGATGCATGGTATCCGGATGTAAAACATGAATACGAGTACAATGATTCCTCCAATCCGATTCGGGTAACGTCATTTGTACAAGCATTGGCGGATCCAACCCAATGGCAAACATCTACTAAAACAGAGTCTTTTTATGACGATGATAGTCGGCTTATTGAGGAACGGACATACAGCATGCAGTCCGAAACTGGATGGCATTGGAACACCATTTCCAAAATCACTTACAATGAAAATGAAAATAGTACACTAACCCTTAAGTATTATATAGAACCGACAACCCAGGAACATATACTAAACAAACGTAAGACAATGAAATATAATGATGCTAACAAGATGCTTCAACATCTGGAACAGCAATACAACCAGGATATGGAAGAATGGGTGAACATAAGAGAATATATAAATGAATATAATGAACAAGGACTTTTAATACATAATTCTTCAAAATTCTATTATTATCTAACCGGAAACTGCAACTGGGGAACATACTATGATTATACATGGCAAGAGGATTCCAACATATCCTCCAAACATGAGAAAATATGGGATACAGACCTTCAACAATGGGTCAATACCTATTATTCGGAATACAGCCATAGCAATGAAGCATTATATAAATCAATCCATAAAAAACAATGGAATACAGAAACAGAACAATGGAATAATTTTACAATACTCGACAGTTATAAACATTCCAATGAAGTTCCTTCAGTAGATATTCGCTACATCCAGGATAATCAAAATCAATGGATTTTGGATTATAAATTGTTCTACTACGGCAGACCTATTAATTCGACCTATTTGGATGAATATGCATTCAATGAAAAACCTTTAGCCTATCCCAACCCGGCAACAGATTGCATTCGCTTCTACAAACCTTTGGCGCAAGGGGAATTGATTGAAATATATTCAATGAGTGGGCAATTGATACTGATGCAACCAGCTCTGGAAGGGCAAATCCAATTGCAACTTCGAAACATTCCTGCAGGTGTTTATGTCTTGAAACTAAACAAAGGAGGGGAAATACAATCTCAGAAGTTGATTGTAGAATAACTGACAAAAAAGAAGAGGCTACTTTACAAAGCAGCCTCTTCTTTCAAACATAATCATATTAATAATATTTTTTCTCTTCCACAATATATAGTACATTAGCACCCATTATTACCAACCAATATATAAATCATGAACTTACTTAGATTGTTACTTTTTATTACTTTATCATCAATGTTTATCCTTAGCGCATGTACCAAGGATGAGACGAATCAAACAGATAATCCGGATAATCCAACAGAACCAACTCCTGATCCTGACCCTGATCCTGATCCCGACCCAAGCATAAATGACTTATTTGTTGTCAACATTTCATCTCTGGCTAATGGGGTTAAAGCCATCGAAATGGTTATTTCATCAAGCGAAGACAACTCTGTATTAAAACATGTAGTGTTCGAAGGTGAAGGCAGCTATGAATTTCCGGAATTCGACAACACCACCAATACGGTAACCTTTGTATCTAAAGATCTCTATTGGGGAAGTGCCATGTTAACATCGTTCACAGATGTAAAAGCCCGCAAATGGGATATAGACATAAAGAAATCTTCAATTGCTGGTCTGGCTCAATTTGAAGTAAAACATACCGCAGGAGCAACAAAGACTTCTACCATTAGCCCTGTTTCTTCGTATAACAAATATTTCTACAGCATGGGGGAATCTGTTATTTCCGATGTCATGGAAATCTCTCATCTGGGCCAGGATAACAAATTCGGTGTGTTTGTAAAAACCAATAATTCCGATTACAGCTATTGTAAAGGAAAACTACTCACCAATCTTGATTTCGAATATGAGACGACCAATCATTATACAATCGAACCTGATCAGGACATGACGCCTCACCAAACAACTTCTAACATCCCCTTTACCAATTGTAGTCTGACAACTTGGGAGGATCAATACACTTATTATAACATTGATGAAGAATACTACTTTGATCCTACACAGAGCTACAGCCTTTACACCCATGATAGTTTTAATCTTGGCGTTTACAAGCTATATTTTCAAAATGAAACCCAATTTGCTCAGGCATACTCCAGTGACCTGTTAGATGAATATCACTTTGAAAAAGTTACCATTGATGGTGAATGTGATCCATCCAGTAATTCGATGATTAACGTTATAACTGAAGGAAACTCGCAGATGACCAGAGGTTTTTTCACTTTCCCGGGTTCACAAAACCAGGTTTACTGGTCAGTATATGCACCTTCCTCCTATGAAACCATTTCACTACCAGCAATACCTGATGTCGTTATTTCAGAATGTTCGATCAACTATGACGAAGTCGATAGATTGTACCTTGAAGCAATTAGCTACAACGAAATTGAGGGCTATCAGACAGCGGTTAATTTTATGATGAATAATAGTTTGGAATTCCCACCCTATCAGGGAAGAATCTCAGTAATAAAATCATTAAAATCCAATAAAAAAATCCCTTCAGAAATTGCACGATTAATTCGTGAAGAGATCGTGTATTAAATATAACAATCATCATTTCTACTCAAATAACAATAAAAAGAAGGGGGATTCAGCATCTAAGGTTCCCCTTCTTTTTCAATAACATGAAACAGCATAACACGTCAGTTAAAATCCCTTAAAAATGAAAAGACTACTTTCAATCCTCATCCTATCGACCTGGATCATTCTTTTGCAAGCACAAACCATCCCTCATGATGTTTCCGATCAGGAAAATCACTCTTCAAAAAACACTGAATTGAAGTTGTTGCAGGATTCAGTATTTACCTATAAGTACCTTTCATTTGTTGACTCATCTTTAATGGGCAAAAGTATCTATAAATATGATGAAAACGGAAACTTAATCCTCAGCATTTCGTTGCTTTGGAATTCATATTTCAACCATTTCGACTCAGTAACAAAATCCACATTAACTTACAATACTCAAAACCAACGGGAGAAAACCATTCACTACAAATCTGCCGCCGGAAACACGTTGATTCCAGAAAGGGTAATCTACGACCAATACAATTCTTTGGGTTTGAAATCGGAAAGAAAATATCAATACTGGGATCAGACATCAAATGCCTGGAAAGACGGCAGAAAATTCGATTACGAATATGATCAGCAATCGAATATAATCACACTTACAGAATCCCACCAAAACAATCAGGATGACAGCTGGGAATACTATTACCGGAAAGAAAACAGCTACAACAATCAGAATCAAGAACTAAGTATTCTGGAATCAGTATTTGACCCATCAACAGAATCCTGGAACCTAACTTATACTTCGGAATTCACGTATAACAACTCCGAAAACACAAAAACAGAAATCCGATATAATGTAGATGCGGAAACAATGAATTTAACGCCTGTAAGAAAAGTCTATGAAGAATTACTCACAGAAAAGTATTCTACATATCGGCTTACCATGAAATACCAAAATGCTACGCAAAGCTGGCAAAATGAGACTCAACATTTTTCGGAGTATGATGAAAACAATCAACAAACACTCTTAATCAATTACGTATGGGAAGAAAATTCTGGAGCGTGGATCGGCACCTATTACAACGAGTATAAATTTGATGAAAATGGTTATAAGGTCGATATCATTAATAAAGGATGGGATCCGATTTCCTCAGATTGGGTAAATGACCATCGCCTGATCAGAACACTTTCCGATCAGGCGCTATATCAAACTGAAATCCACCACATTTGGAACAACCTTACTGAAGAATGGTTTCCCTACGATAAAACCGAATATTACAAAAACCAACAGGACATTCTCTATTTATCTATAAACTACAAACAGACTGAGATTGACCAATGGATTATAAATAGAAAATCATTTTTCTATTATACCGTCATATCAACAGAAAGTCTTTCCGAATTTCATGACCAAAACACCCCATTGACCTACCCCAACCCGGCAACAGATTGCATCCGATTCTACACACCACTGGAGCAAGGGGAATTGATTGAAATATATTCAATGAGTGGGCAATTGATACTAATGCAACCAGCTTTGAAAGGACAACAGCAACTGGAGCTACATGGGATTCCTAAGGGGATATATTTTATAAGGATCTACAATGGAGTAAATATTCGTTCGCAAAAATTGCTAGTCGAATAATCACCAAAACAAATTAATATCATTACTTCCCCAACCATCAATCAATTTTCTATTTTTGCATCTTCAAAATAAAACAAGGAACTTAGGTTCCTTGTTTTACTAACTTAAGCAGTCAAAATCTAACTTATTATTAATGAAAAAATCTTTATTATTTATTATTGGCTTTTTGATAAGTCTGATAACTTTTTCTCAAAACGACCTACCCATTGCAAATAATGATACAGTCTATATTGAGATGGAAATGAGGAAATTTATTGAGGTGAATGTCCTGAAAAATGACTTTTTAGAAGACGGTCATGAGTACACTTTAAAGAACTTATCAAATTCTTTTGAATACCATGATAGTACAATTACACTGTATTTTGGCCACGAGAACCTTTGGCTTTTTAAAGGCTGGTATCAAGTAGAGTACGCCCTTATTGATGAAACACTAAACGAGTATAGTATTGCCACCATTTTTGTGTATATTGACAATCATAACTCCACCCATATCTCAAATGATGTTTTCAAGGCTCGCATCAATTGTGCAGCCGGTCAATTTTATGATTTTAAAACTAAGCCTTTCGGTCCTGACACCTATCAGAATAACAATATGTACGATGGTGATCTAACGCATTTCAATTTCCCGGCCGATAGTCCAACCTCCGTTTGTTATACATCCAGCTTATGGATTGGGGGCGTAGATGAAGACTCCACTCTTTATCTGGCAGCAGAACGATTTAGAGATGACGGAACAGATTTCTGGCCCGGTCCACTTTCATTTCAGGATTCTGTTTATGTGGATACAGCAACAGTTCAGCAATACAACAGGGTTTGGAGCATCACCACCAGACAAATTGCACAGCATTGTAACAATTATATGATGCCAGGATATGAACCAATTGAAGCTATTAAAACCTGGCCCGCTCATGGGGACATCACTAAAGGGCAAGACTTTTATCTTGCTCCTTTCCGGGATATAAACGGCGATGGAATTTACAACCCCTATGAGGGTGAATTCCCGGAAATCAGAGGTGATAAGGCTGTTTTCTTTATCTTGAATGATAAGAGAGTACATCACGAAACATGGGGGCAAGGTTTGGACATAGAAATACATGTTATGGCTTATCTGTTTGAGGAAAACAACCCGTATAAAGACCTGGAGAATGCATTATTTTTCAACTATAAAGTCTTTAACCGCAGTGAACAGAACTATTATGACACCTATATGGGGATCTACTCGGATATTGATATTGGACACTCAAAAGACGACTACCTGAAATGTGATGTTCAAAGAGGTGCATATTATGGGTATAATGGCGATGATTTTGATGGAGAAACTGATAGTTTGTATTGTTACGGCGAAAATCCACCTGCTTTTGGTGTGGTCATGTTAGGAGGACCTTATCTGGATGCAGACGGAACCGATAATCCTACAGGTGGTTGTGATGCAAGCATTAGCGGAGTTAACTTCGGGGATGGCATTCCTGATAATGAACGTTTTGGAATGGAACGATTTATATATTATAATAATAATTACACAAACTTTGATCCCATTGAAGATCCTGAGTATGCACATGAATATTACCAGTTGATGAAAGGGATCTGGAAAGATGGACAACCTATAACCTACGGTGGAATTGGTTATGGTGGAAACCAGCCTTGTAATTATATGTTCCCGGGATTAACCGATCCTTGTTTTTATGGAACAGATGGAGAGGAACCTGAAGGTGAGATCGACTGGACGGAAGAAACTGAAGGCAACGAGCCTGCCGACAGACGCGGTGTTGGCATCAGTGGGCCATTTACATTCGAAGCAGGAAGTATGCATCAGTTTGATGTGGCATATATTGTTGCTGCAGCAGATGAAGGAGAAAAGAGAAGCTGTGTTGATAATCTGTTAGCATTGATTGATGGAGTGAAGGAAACTTACAGTGTAAACGCAGATAACTTTGGAATTCACCCATCATTGAAAACTCCTGAGCAGAGCATGGATGAGCTTTTTCAAGTATATCCAAACCCAGTAGAAGATCGCTTCAGAATAGATATTGACAGCGAGGTTAAAGATGCATCCTATCAAATAACAGATATAAAAGGACGTATACTAACATCCGGGCATCTATTATATTCACAAACAGAAGTTGATTGTTCAACATACAAACAGGGAATATACCTCTTGATAATTTCATCTACTCAAGGAACCTTCACAAAAAAGATGATTAAGTAATCGGATAAAACCATAGAAAAGACTGTCATAGATGGCAGTCTTTTTTTTACCCTAAGACTTCACAAAACACCCTTTCAAATTCTGCTTTCCAGCTTTCGCCCAGGTAAACTATTTCTTTATTGGAAAGGATAATCTTCCCACCTTCTTTGCGGGTATATTCAACAACATGCTTCAGGTTAACCATTTTTTGCCGATGGATTCGAATAATTGAAAAGGGAGCCAGCAATTCCTGATAATGTTTCAGATTTCCGGAAACCATCCGTTTGGTCTGGTCAGAAAAGAGAAATTCGGTATAATTCCCTGCAGAAGTACACATGACAATATCGGATGGTTTGGAGACAATAAAACCAAATTCCACTGGCAGATGAATCGGATGTTCAGTTTGTGTATTCTTCATCATATCCACCATTAATTCCAGTCGTTGGATATAGGTTTCTTTCGATTGATGATCGCGTTGCTGTTCAACCAGCTTAAGAGCCTTTTCGAGCGGTATCTTAAAATCCTCAATGGCTGTAGGCTTGGATATATAATCGATACAATTGAGTTTCAGTGCCCGCATATAATACTCACTGGTATTCTGACCGGTGATAAAAATAATTTGAAAATCGGGTCGTACCTGTTCCAGTATTTGAAATGCGCCATAGCGATTTCCCTGCAGAACAATATCGAGCATTAACAAATCAGGTTTGAGTTCCGGGATAATACTCACTGCTTGCTCAACGCAATTGGCATAACCAATAATTTCTACTAGTTCATTGTAGTAGCTTGATAATATTTTCTCAATTACCTTCCGGTCTTTCTCTTCATCTTCGATAATCAGTGTACGTAATCGCATGTTTCACTTATTTAAGATCAGGTTCTCATATTCTATTACTTTAAACTCTTCCAGTTTCCCCAGGTTGGAAGGAACTTTCAACGAAACAATTGTGCCTGTTTGCATATTTTCATCCTGATCAGAAATCCGATAACCAATATTGATTTTAAAGGCCTGCTCAAGAACAGAAATCCGGTTTCTAACATTCTTCATTCCAATCCCATTTGGTTTTTTCTCCAATAAATCGGGTCCTTTCATTCTCTCTGATGCTTTTCGTCCAATCCCATTATCAGCAATTATACATTCCAGAAATCCTCCTGTTTTCTGAAATGAAATGTGAAGTTCACCTTTATCCGGCTTGGGTTCCAAACCATGCACAATTGCATTTTCAACAAAAGGTTGTACCAACATGGGAGGAATAAACCATTCATCCGGATCGATGGATGGATCGACAAAAATTGTAGGCTTCCCATCACTCCCCTCTTTAGTGAAATCGAACTTATCAGGGAAGCGGATATGCTGCAATTCGATATAGACTTCAAGTAATTCGATCTCCTCCGAAAGGCTAATTAATCCCATTTCTGCATGCCGCAATGTTTTATCCACCAATACAGAGAACTTTTTCAGGCATTGATTCGCATTCTCACGGGTATCACACAAAATCAGGTAATTCAGAGTTTGTAATACATTTTTTATAAAGTGTGGATTCATCTGACTCTTGAAATAAGGCAAAGCCACCTGGTTGATTTGCTGGCGAAACAACTCCTTGTTTTTTCGATAATGGCGGTATTGGAAAAATACGACCAACCAGGGTAAAGTAAAGATGACTATATAAAAGATCTCCATCAGAATTCGAATCAGTTTGGTTTTATACTTTTTCAGGCGGCCTTCGTACTCAAAGATCAGGGCCTGGTATAATTCAAAATTTCCGCCTGAAATTAAACATAATATTTGACCTGAGTGAATATAAAAACAGTTGAAATGACAGAAAAAAAACATCCATCAGGTCTGAGCGTTCTATTTAGTACAGAAATGTTCGAACGAATCAGCTTCTATTCCATGCGGGCAATCTTTGTCCTTTACATGACCAAAGCTTTAATGTTTGATAAAGCCCATGCTTCCTGGGTTTATGGAAACTATATCGGGTTGGTTTACATCACAGCCATCCTGGGTGGATACCTTTCAGACAAATACCTGGGCAACAGGAAATCTGTAGTTACTGGGGGATTTATGATGGCTTTCGGCCAATTTCTACTCTTTCTATCAGCCAGTTTTTACAGCACATCATCGGCAGTCCCATTTATGTATGGCGGATTATTGCTGCTCGCTTTCGGAAATGGTTTTCTTAAACCCAATATCAGTGTGATGGTTGGTGACCTTTACCAAAAAAACGATAAACGTATTGAATCAGCTTTTACCATCTTTTATATGGGGATAAATATTGGTGCTCTGCTGGGGCCAATAATAAGTGGATATGTTGGTGAAACAGATGATCCCGGAGATTTCAAATGGGGCTTTCTGGTCGCATGCCTTGGAATGATAATCGGGATGATGATCTTCCTAAGCCTGAAAAACAAACATCTTAACACTCCAGATGGAACGGAAATCGGTATGAAACCTGAAATACAGACAGATCATAAACAACAACCCTTAACTAAAATTGAAAAGCAACGTATTACAGCGATTGGGATCATGTGTCTGTTCGTCGTCTTCTTCTGGAGTGCATTCGAACAATCCGGAGTTTCTCTCACCTTTATGGCTGATGAATTAATTGACAGAACAATTCTTGGCTTCACCATACCTGCATCCCAGTTTCAAATCATCAATCCTTTATGTATTATAATTTTTGCACCACTATTTGCTATTCTATGGCAAAAACTAGGGACTCTGAATCCATCCATCCCTACAAAAATGGCAATCGGTTTATTCCTGGTGGGTATTGGCTTCCTTATTATTGCCCAGGCTTCTATCGGAGCATCATCCACAAATAAAATCAACTTTATCTGGTTAATCCTAATGTATAGCTTCCACACTTTTGGTGAACTGTCCATTTCTCCTGTGGGTTTAAGCATGGTGAAAAAGCTTTCCCCGGTCAGACTTACTTCCTTTCTTATGGGTATCTGGTTCCTCACTGCGGGTATTGCTAACAAAACCGCAGGCATAATTGCCGCTCTATACCCTGATGGAGAACCTCAAACTCTCTTTGGGTTCCCCATTAAAACCGTTTATGACTTTAATATGATTTTTGTTTTTATGACATTCGGAGCCAGTGCTCTTCTCCTTCTTATGAGTAAGCGTATTAATCAATTGATGCATATTGACACATTTGAAGCTAAGGACACTATCACGGTTCAAAAAGAAGAAATTGATGCTGTTGCTTAAAACACATCCAAATCATCGGCAACGATAACTTTGCCTTTGTATTTTGTAGCGATTTCATCCAGTAAATCTTGTTTGGAAGAGCCCCAGAAAAGTGTATGGTACAAGACCACCAACCCGGGTTGTGCGTCTTGTGCCAATTCTCCCAATTCAAAAGTACTGGTGTGATTCTTCCTGTGATATGCCTTCCAGAAATCATCTTTCTTTTCCCAACCGGAATATGAATACACCTCATGAATCAGGATGTCAGCTCCCTTGGCATATTTATTCAAACTCTCACATGGACGGGCATCACCAGAAATCACAATGGTTTTATCCGGGGTAGTAAAACGGAAACCATATGCTTCCGGCCAGTTACCATGTAATACTCTGAATGCTTCAACTGTTATATTGGAATCATTATAAATGACCCCCTCCCCTCTGAACTCATGTGCATTAACTCTCCAACCTTCGTTATTGGCTGGTTCCATACCATAAAGTCTGTATTTAATATCTTCCTGGTATGCCTCAAGGATATTCTTAGTCATGTCTTTAGTCCCCTCAGGTCCGTAGACTTCAAGAGGTTCGTTTCGCCCCATAACCCAAGGTGTAAGAATCAAATCAGGATAACCAGTAGTATGATCAGAATGCAAATGGGTAAGAAAAGCTCTTTTAATATTCTTTACATCCATTGCTGGAAATTGGCCATTATATCTGGGAGATAAAGCAGCTGCCTGTCGGATAACACCCGGTCCGAAGTCTACAATATAAGGTGTATTATTTACAACCAAAGCTACAGAACACCCCGAATGCTCCGGATCAGGATTGGGATTTCCTGTTCCCAGCAATATCACTTTGGTAATTTCCGAATCCGAATAATCGGTTTGAGAATACAGATAAGTCCCAGAGAAAATGAATACCAGCAGGATGAAGTGTCTTACTTTATTCATGGTAATTGAGATTTTTTTATTGTTGATATACAAGATGCTAATATAAGCCATACGATATATTACAACAAATAACTATAAATAACTCAATAACATAAAATCATCGATAATAAATCATCATTCATCAATCATATAGGTTTCTATTGCATGATGACCAAGTTTTATGGGGAAGCTAAAACCATTTGTTTCAATATTTCTGATTTCATCTTCAATCAGATTGGTATGCCAGGCCCCTTGGAGCTTAAAAAAGCTGTGAATCTGCACCTCTTTATCCTTTCCTTCCATATCCACCAGGCGCAGTACAACAGCATCGCTATCTTCAGCCTTTTTAATTGTGGAAATAAGAAGCTTCTGATTATCGGTATGAAAAAAGCTCATAGATTCGGGTAGCTTTGCCGATTTGTAAGTGTGATCTGCCCATACAGCATGTAGCTCTTCATTCGCCTGCCGGCCAAATTGCATCCCGTTTTCCCAGCCTGTTTTATGAGAAGTGAAGGAGAAATTGAAATAATGATCACCAGTTTGCAGATATTCATTCCCTTCACCATGACAGCTTTTTCTGGAAGCCAGTAAAATGGGTTGAAGTATTTGATATGGATTAGAATTATTAGTCGGATCAATCCAGTCAGCGGCTACAACCGTTGAACTTAGTGTTATTCCGAATTGCGTATTAGAAGCTCCTATCCAGTTTTCGATGCTGCGAGGGTGAATATCACTGCATGGAGTGGTGTAACGTTCTCCTGCGGCTCCCTGCAATTCATCTTTCCCCACTTCAACAACTCCAAAAGGAACTTCGTAAGCCACTTGTCCATCATTCATATTCAAGGGCAATGCCATTCGGAATTCACGGTAAAGCTCACCTTCCCAATTCAAAAGAGCTAAATCAAAATCGATTCGTTTTTGTTGGTGGAATAATTTGATGCGCTGTTCAACCACCGCATTGCGAATCTTTTGTCGGATCATATACACAGTAAATACCAGCCCTTGTTCTTCAATTTCCCAATTGGTTTGATAGTTTCCTGTCTTATCAAAACCTTGCATATCGGGTTGCTGAACATCAGAAAACTCACCTGCCCCATGCCCTTCCGAATGCATAGTAAAGACTTCCCCTGCAACAAATTTCTCCGGATTAATCAATTCGGTTTGTAACTCTTTATCGTAAATTGATTCCAGTCCGCCATTGGCGAATTTCAGCTTATAAAAGTTGTTTTCGGTCTGTTGGGAAAATTCCAATTCTTCCGTTCCATCCATTGTAACGGTTGGTTTAAGATAGTAGGTTTTATATCCGATGGGGGGCATATTCTCAGCAGTGAAATGCAGCTGAGCCGAACGGATGGAACCATCGGCAAAATATTCAACATCGCTATATTGCAGAGCAGTTAGATTCCCATCTGCATCCTTAAGTTCAAGATCAAAGGCCTGAGTCTTTTCAAAACTAACTGCAATTTGCACCGGATCATTCCTTTCATAATTCATACTATTGAAAACAACAAGGGCTCTGCCTTTACGGCTTTTGGTTTTTATTCTTGAAACCAGTTGATTCAAACTATTGCTGAGAATCTCTTCAGCCTGACTTTTGGCGTATTCGTATTTCTGCAGGAACAAGGCATCGGTTATTTCGCCACCTTTTCCTCCCCAGCCGTGGTCGGGATAAATCTTAGCTTCCCATGCCTTACTGAGCTGCTGTTGGGGATAATTGATAAAACTGCCGGCAACCAAAGCATTTGCAGTGGCAAATTTTTCTGCCTGAGTCAACAGGATATCTCCTGAACGACTTGCCTTCAAAGCCTTTTGATGTGCAGGGCCGTGAATATACAACCATGGATTGGGACGCTCACCTTTAATGGCTTGCAGTTGGGGCTTTTCCCGTATCAGAGCTTCGAAAAACTCAGGTGCAGATACTATTTGTATCTGAGGCAATTGTACTGATACATACTTCCCTTCCTCATTTTGCAGCTCATCGATATCTTCCCATTGTTGTATCAGGTGGCTATAGTCATTGGCGGGACTCATATCCCAATCCGAAAGCAAGGGCATAACCGGTGATGTAGTTTGCTCAGAATAATACACCTCCCAGTCCATTGTGCTGGAGGCGATATACTGGGCAGCTTCATGGAAGTTCTTTTGCAGACTTGTAAAGGCATCGGCATAATGTCCGGGAGTAAAAACACTAACATAAGAACCATCGGGGCTAAACCAGTTATAGATTCCGCGTTCATGACGACTGATCATCATATATTTGGTTCCTGCCTTTCGCAGCAACTGACTCATCTGTGGTGTACGTCCGGGTACATCCTCATTCCAATATACAGTTGCATTGTAGTCAAATTCATCCTTCAACCATTTGGCTCCAAAATAAAACTGACGCGCCAGGGCCTCACCCGAGTACATCTCCTCATAGGGTTGAATATAACTGGAGCCACAAGAAATACGTCCATCATCAAGCAGTTGTTGAACAAGCTCCCGGTCCTCGGGATGGCGTTCGAGATATTCCTTTATCATCAAGGCATCCTCAACATCAAAACGATATGTATGATCCTTACCTGCCTTTTCAAACAATGGACTCAACAGCATGGTGTCGCGCTCAATTACACATTTTTCAGGCGTGTCCATCCAGGCAATATCCTGATGGCTCGAATTCATAAGCAGAATACGACCTTTTACCAAAATGGAATTGGATAGTTCTAACAGACTGGCCACCGTTTTGGGTTTATAGCTACGCTGAGCAGTAATAACTGTCGTATTTCCTTCTGTTTTACTTTCATTAAGCAGGACAGCCTTTGCCAGCAACATGCTGGATTTGAAATTTTCTCCCAGAGACTTAATCACAACTAATTCTCCCCGGGGATCATTCAGATAAAAGGGCTTCTTCCAGGCTGAAAGTGGTAGCATGAAATCAGCTGTTGCAAAATCATCAGAAGCTAAAAGGATCACACTGTCTTTTGAATTACCTACCGAATAATGCACAGATTTCCCTGCAAGTATAAATGGGGCTTTTATGCAGGTCTGGAGTTGCTTGTCTTTTTCCTCAATCGTTATTTCCATCCACATATCATGCTCAATGGAATTTTGAAAATATGCGAGAGCATCCGGAACCTGATAGATTATTATCCAGGTGTTGTCGTTAATATCGCGGCCAATAATTTTGATCCGTTGGGCCTGCCCTTTTGTTAACCATTCAGCAGGAGCAACCAAAGACATATAACCGTGCGCATCTCCATGTTGGTCAGTTTCCATACTGATAAATGAAAGTGTGCCTCCATCCTGTGTTGAAATTTCCCAATGTTTCTTTTGTGAGGAATGTATTTCGAAACGTTTAACATCATTAACATACAAATCGAAAATCATGTTTTTATTGGTAAGATCCATAGCGGCTATCCACAGAAACCCTGCCTGTGTATCATTCCAGTCATCCGGCAAAGCAGCCGTTTCCCATTCTATGGGCATGGAACCTTTGCAACGGGTTAGTAAAGCATCGGACACATCATTTCGAAAGCTGTGGTAGTTAAAGGTGTTATCTCCAATATTTTTGGCAAAGCCCTCATGCCAGTTTTTTGACTGACCTGCAAGCTTGTATAAATGCTTCAATTGTTCACCTTCGACTTGTGCGTGCAGCCCATAAATAAATAGTAATAAGCAGTATATCGTTGTAGCTAGTTTTTTCATGGCTATTTCTCTATTTATTTCATCTTTCAATTAAAACAGAAAACAAAGGAAGATTTTTATAAAATCAAAAGATACTATAATTTCGCACTGAAAGATATTATAAATAATGCATTTTTTCTATTCTAAAACTGATAAAGATGCTTCGGGTTCCGGAGCTTTGATGGATTTTCCGTTTATCAACGATTTTGGCTTTGAGGCTTATAAAGATATACGTCAAAAACCACTGGAGTTACATTACAACCATGGAATTGAATTTTGTTATGTTCTAAAGGGACGCTACGAATGGATTGTGGATGATCAGGAATATGTATTGTTGCCGGGCAACGGCTTTGTGACCTGTCCCTGGGAAGAACATGGCAGTCCGCATGGTGTGGTGGATCTGGGAGAAATTTACTGGGTGGTGATTCAGCCTGAAATATTCGACCAGTCAGGTCAACTGAATCTGGGAGACTGGACACGCTTCACAAAGGCCGAAAGTCAGTTGATTGGACAAACACTTGCTGGGAATCAAAATCACATCTTACAAAAAGCCCATCCGATGAAAAAACTATTCGAAAACCTGAAACATGAGTTGGAGAATAAACACTTCGGATATTACCAACGCGTTTGCAGCCTGGTGGAAGAATTTCTGATTTCAACCGTGCGTATCATTCAAAACCGTGAAAGTCAACGTCTGGAAACCAAAGTTTGGTTTACCAATTTTGATAAAATGATAAAAAATGATTTGGCACATAAATGGACACTACAGGAGATGAGTAATAAAAACGATGTGGGAATAACCACACTCACCCAGCTTTTGAAAGAGAATACAGGCTACAGTCCTGCGAATTATCTGATTTATCTTCGGCTTGAAAAGGCTAAAGAAATGATTGAAACAACAACTAAAAGTTTAACTCAAATTGCCCTGGACTGTGGCTTCTATTCGTCACAGCATTTTTCACTCACATTTTCAAAATGGATTGGAAGCAGCCCCAGTTTGTATCGGAAAAATCATAATTCATAAATCACCCCTCATCAATCAAATAAAGCCTGTTATCCTCCACCAGGTACATCATGGGAGCAATGGTTATTTTTGGATATTTAGCACGAAGACGAATGGTTTCACTCAGAATAAAATCCACTTCATTGCTTATTTCAAACATGGGTGCAAACTGATTGAATTGCTCTTCAGCTTTTTCTCTCTCCCACCCGGCTGTATCCACCAATCCTTCGATAAAATCTTCTTTCTTTGAAATCAAATTCACCATTCCACAATGATTATGACCTATAAGTGCAATATGCCGGATACTCCCCATTGCCAGTGCAAAAGACACCTTAAATTCACTGTATCGCAAATTAGCCCCTCCTGTTCGAATAATGTAAGTGAATTTATCAGGAATTCTTAATTGCTTGCGATTATCCATACACATTCCTACCAATAATTCAGCCTTATTATATTGATCGAAAGGACGGTTCAGATTATGGTATTCCACCAAACGTGAGATTGATGTATTCCTGTATTGTTCTGGTAGATCTTCTATAGCCTGCAGTGCAATTAGCTTTTCTCTCATTTAGTACTTAAATTTACAACTTCACTTATTCAAACATGAAGATAGGTATTTATGTTCAAATTCCTATTCTTACAATTAAATTGATACTTATGTCTGAATTAATCAATAATACGCACAAACGACAAAAAGAGCTTTATGCATTTGCTTCAGGAATGGTGGCAGGTGAAAAGGGTTCTGAACTGGTTGAGAAACACAGGGAATCGATTGATGGGGTTACTCCAAGGGACGTTATTTATGTTATTGATCGCCTTGTAAAAGACCAAACTCCGATGGATATCCTGAAGATTGCCATCAACAAGATTCTTAATATGTTTCATAAGGGACTGAAAACTCATGAACCTCATATTCCCGAATCCAATTTGTTTCTAAATACCCTACTGAATGAAAATCGTGAACTTGAAAAACGTTTAAATGCCATCCGTCCGGTTTTTAAAGAAATCAATAATAAGGAGCTGAATGCTGATGCAAAAAAAGCAAAACTGAATGAATTAGCTCCAATGATTGAAGATCTACGGACTTTTGATTTGCACTATATCAAAAAGGAAAACATCCTGTTTCCCTATATCGAGAAAGTCTGGACCGATTACCGCTGCCTGGCTGTTATGTGGTCATTTCATGACGATATTCGCTCAGAAATCAAGCTCATCATTGACTTGTGTAAACTGGATAAATCACCAGACATGAAGGTGTTTAACCGCCTTGTGGGTGACCTGTTCTTTCATATGTATGCCATTGTTTTCCGTGAAGAATACATTTTATTTCCAGAAGCCATACGGGCAATCATTCCTGCTGATTGGAATGATATGCACGAACAAACTTTTGAAATTGGTTTTTCTTATATCGACACCCCTGCTAAACCAGAAACAACAATGATCCAACAAAAGAATGCACTCTCAAACGATGGAATGGTTGACCTTGATACTGGGAAAGTATCCATAGAACAATTAATTCAGGTCTTTAATCATTTACCGGTTGATATTTCTTTTATTGATCAGAATGACGAAGTCCGTTTTTATTCCGATCCACCACACCGTATCTTCCCACGATCGAAAGCAGTAATTGGTCGTAAAGTACATAATTGTCATCCACCTGAAAGTGTTGCTATCGTAGAAGAATTATTGCAATCATTCAAAAACGGAGAAAAGAACCATGAATGGTTCTGGATACAAATGCAAGGTAAGTTCTTACTGATCCGGTATTACGCCGTAAGAAATTCTAAAGGTGAGTATCAGGGAACAATAGAAGTTTCTGAAGATATTACCGAGATCCGGAAACTTGATGGTCAGAAGCGATTGCTCGGATAAAATTATACCCCGGCATGGATTCAGAATCCAATCCGGGGTTTTAATTTATATTCCTTAACGAATCATTACCTTTGCCGCCGGAAAATCACAAATACTTAAAGATTGACATTAACAAAGTTTGAACAGGAACTACCTATCGGTGAAGTGATCCCGGAAATCAGGGAGAAACTTACACAGAATAACACGCTGATTGTGGGTGCGCCTCCGGGAGCAGGAAAAAGTACTTTATTGCCTTTGGCATTACTGAATGAACCCTGGCTCGTAGGACAAAAGATTCTGATGCTGGAGCCACGACGTTTGGCAGCACGAAGTATTGCTCACCGAATGGCTGATATGCTTAGCGAGGAAGTGGGTAAAACTGTTGGATACCGGATTCGTTTCGAACAACGGGTCAGCAAAAACACCCGCATTGAAGTTCTTACAGAAGGTATCCTTACCCGCATGCTCCAAAGTGACAATGCCTTGGAAGGTGTCGGTCTTGTGATTTTCGATGAATTTCATGAACGGTCTTTATTTGCAGATGTGGCACTGGCATTAAGTCGTGAATCACAACAGGTTTTACGTGAGGATCTTCGAATTATGCTCATGTCGGCGACCTTAAATGTACCAGGGCTAAAAAATTTATTAAAAGCCGAAGTTGTTGAAAGCAAAGGCCGGCAATATCCTGTACAGGTTTTCCACACCGAAGGCAATGATGTAATGATGATTGCTGAATTAACCGCGCGGACTGTATTAAAAGCAGTCCGGGAACAACCTGGAGACACTTTGGTTTTCCTACCTGGTGAAGGAGAAATTAAACGTTGTGAGGAGATCCTCAGAAAGGAATTGCGTGATTTTTCAATCCACCCTCTATATGGACAACTCCCTTACAATAAACAGCATGCGGCCATCATGCCTAACCGAAATGGCAAACGCAAGGTTGTATTGGCTACTTCAATCGCAGAAACCAGTTTAACCATCGAAGGTATTCACATTGTGCTGGATTCAGGCTTTGGACGGGTATCTAAATTCGATCCCAATTCTGGATTGTCCAGACTCGAAACAATACAAATTTCAAAAGACTCCGCTGACCAAAGAGCGGGTCGTGCAGGGCGACTGGGGCCTGGTGTGTGTTATCGTATGTGGACCATGGCGACGGAACAACGACTGACCAAACATCGAACTCCTGAAATTCTGGAAGCCGATCTGGCTTCATTGGTTCTGGATATGGCCCAATGGGGAATTGATGATATCAGGAAAATGGCCTGGTTAAATCCCCCACCAAAAGGCATGCTAAAACAAGCTGAAGATGTCCTGCATCAAATAGAAGCACTTGATGATGGCAAAATCACTAAACATGGGAAACAGATTCATCAACTCCCTTGCCATCCAAGGATCGCTCATATGCTCCTGATGGCTCAGGAAATGGATTTACTTCCTCTGGCTACTGATTTGGCTGCTTTACTTGAAGAACGTGATCCATTACCCCGTGAAGCTGGTATTGACATTAACCTGCGCATCGAGGCTCTGCGAGATCAACGGGATCAAAACAGAATGGCAAAAAAGATGTCACGTATTGATAAGGTAGCGGCTTCGTATCGTAAAATCTTTAAGATTGATGATGATAATGATCCAATAGACCCTTATGATACCGGAGTTCTTTTGGTTCATGCCTTTCCGGAACGTATTGCCTGTGCACGCCCTGGAAACAATGCTCAGTTTCAACTTTCTAACGGCAGTTATGCCATGGCCAGTCATCAGGATGATCTGGCTCATGAGCCCTGGTTAGCTGTTGCTGCCGTAAATGCCCGTGATGGTTTGGGTAAGATTTTCCTGGCCTCTCCCCTCAATCCCACCGACCTGGCTTCAATGGTTAAAGAAATGGAAGTGGTAAAATGGGATAGCCGTGAAGATGAACTGATTGCCAGGAAAGAGATGCGTATTGGCAATATTGTTCTTCAATCGAAACCTCTGAATGATCCTGATCCAGGACAAATCGTGAAGGCTCTTTCTGAAGTTATTAAAAAGGAGGGTAACCATTTACTCAATTTTGATAAGGATTTTAACCAATGGCAAAACAGGATAATGAGTCTTCGAAAATGGCAGTCGGAAAATGAATGGCCCGATGTGAGTACAGAATATCTTTTGGAAACTAACTTCGAATGGCTTCAAATATATCTTTCTCAGGTGAAAAATGCAGCAGATCTGAAAAAGATTAACCTGAAAGAAGTCCTGCATAATAACCTGAACTGGGATCTGCAAAAGAAACTGGATCAATTAGCACCGGTATCAATACAAGTCCCTAGTGGTTCCAAAGTGAAGCTCTCATATTTGCCAACCGGAGAAGACCCCATATTAGCTGTCCGCATCCAGGAAGTATTTGGGCTGGCTGAAACTCCACGCATCAACAATGGCCAAACACCTGTGTTACTTCATCTTTTATCTCCGGGATTTAAGCCGGTTCAGATTACCTCTGACCTGAAAAGCTTTTGGGCGAATACCTACTTCGAAGTACGAAAGGAATTGAAACGACGTTACCCAAAACACCATTGGCCAGATAATCCAGGAGAAGCAGAGGCGATTAGAGGAGTGAAAAGAAGAAAGTCTGAATAAACCATTATAAAACAACGAACAACATGGCTTTAAACAAAAAAGATTTGAAAGACTATCTGGAACGAAGAAGGAAGAAGCTGGAATCAAAAAATAATAAGCCTACTTCAAAAAAGTCAAAATCAAGAACTGGAGGTCGAAAGAAAAAATAGACCGATAGTTTAGATTCTTTATTGATAAAAACTGATCCCTTATTAATCAATGCTTAACGATTATTTAATAAAAAGTTAAGCTCTTTTTAACAGTATAAATTCCACTAGATTTCACCATCAATTAACTCAGGATATACTAAAGTTTTATATTTGCACGCCATTAAACTTTTAGGCGAGTAAATACTTTGTAAATCACAATTATGGACTATTCGTTTATTGATTTTTTGACCTTAGTCGGAGCACTGGGGATGTTCTTGTTTGGAATGAAGCTGATGAGTGAATCACTTCAGAAAGTTGCCGGAGACCGCATGCGCAGTATTCTGGCTTCGATGACTTCCAATCGTTTTAAAGGTATTTTAACCGGAATCCTGATTACTGCATTAGTTCAGTCATCATCAGCAACCACTGTAATGGTGGTAAGTTTTGTAAATGCCGGTCTGCTATCTCTAATTCAGTCAATCGGTGTAATTATGGGTGCCAATATCGGTACCACAGTTACTGCCTGGTTAATCTCCATCTTAGGATTTAAGGTTAGTATCAGTGCCTTATCACTCCCATTAATAGGTTTATCACTTCCAGTACTCTTCTCTAAAAACCGAAAGAGTAAATATTGGGGTGAATTGATGATGGGCTTTGCACTGCTATTCATTGGGCTGGACTTCCTTAAAGGTGCCGTGCCTGACATCAGCCAAACGCCGGAAATCCTTGCTTTTCTCAGCGATTATAGCGACAATGGTTATGGTTCGTATATCATGTTTATGGCTATTGGAACCTTGTTAACCATCATCATTCAATCATCGAGTGCCACGATGGCCCTTACCCTTGTTATGTGTAACAGTGGATGGATTGGATTTGATGTTGCCGCGGCTATGGTACTAGGTGAAAATATCGGAACAACAATTACAGCAAATATCGCTGCTGCAGTAGGAAATACCGCTGCCAAAAGAGCGGCAAGGGCCCACTTTATTTTCAACCTGTTTGGTGTTACCTGGGTATTATTGATATTCCCTTGGTTCCTGGATATGGTTGTTTGGGTTAATGATATGCTAGGCCTTGGTAATCCTTATGCCGGAGCCGCATTTATTCCAATTGCATTATCCATATTCCATACCATCTTCAATATTATCAACACTTCTGTTCTGGCTTGGTTTGCTCCGTTTATTGCTACAACTGTTGAAAAAATGGTTGTACAAAAAGAAGGTGATGAGGATGATTTTGGATTGAAACACATCAAAATAGGAATGCTCTCTACACCAGAAGCTTCACTTTACCAAGCCCAACAGGAGATTATTGTATTCTCTGAAAGGGTTACAAAGATGTTTAAGCGGGTGAATAAGCTTTTTGAAGAGTCAAGCCTTAAGAAAGCCAATAAAATAATGGAGAAGATTCAGAAAGACGAGGAAGGTAGCGATATGATCGAACTGGAGATTGCTAACTACCTGACTAAAGTTGGTGAAACACGTCTGAGTGAAAGCAACTCCATGCGTCACAGACAAATGTTTAAGACCATTGATGAAATTGAAAGTATCGCAGATTCTTGTATTAATATTGCAACCGCGATTATGCGTAAACGTGAGAATCGATCAACATTTCATCCTGATATCGAATACAGATTAAAGCACATGCTTTCTATTACCGGAGATAGCATCAATATCATGACTGCGAATCTGAAATCAGAAAATGGTGTTGCTCTTGATACAGCGATCTCCAAAGAAAAAGAAATCAATCAATACCGAAATAAGCTGAAGGCCGAGCACCTCGAGAATATTGAGAAAGGCCTTTACAACTACGCCGAAGGTATCATTTATACCGATATCGTTTCAGACTGTGAACGCCTTGGTGATTTCGCCATTAATGTCTCACAATCGATAAGTGCGAACTAAATAATTCATATATAATACTTAGAAGCCGGTTCAGACAATGAACCGGCTTTTTTTGTCCATAGGAAACTCAGCCTATTGTGCTGTCTGCAAACTTCATTTTGACAACACCCCAATAATTCCCTACATTAGCGAGCTATTTAACCAAATCCTAACCTGAGCAGATGGGGACACTAATCCGATTCTTTGAGGAAAGCGTAAAGAAATACGCTGACAATCCATATTTATGGGAACATGATGGACAAAACTACGTAAGTAGTACATATTCTGAAATCAGAGAACAGGTCAGGCATTTCGCTGCCGGCTTAATTCAAAACGGAGTTAAAAAAGGTGATCATATCGCATTACTATCAGAAGGAAGAAATGCCTGGGTTATTTCTGAATTGGGAATGCTCTATGCAGGAGCTGTAAATGTTCCTTTGTCCGTAAAACTGGATGAAGATTCCGACCTGATATTTCGGATTAAGCATTCCGGAGCAAAATATATTATTGTTTCTGCAAATCAAGCAAAAAAAATAGAGGCTATCCGGGAATCATTGCCAGAATTAAAACTGGTTATTCATTTGGATCCATCCTCTAAGCACAATCCCAACGATCTTGATTTTCCTGATATCATCAAGGATGGAGAAAACTGGATGCAAGATCATGAAAAAGATTTCAATGAACGAATCAATTCGGTAAAACCCGGTGATTATGCCAATATCAGCTATACCTCCGGAACCACAGCCGATCCGAAAGGAATTATTCTGAGCCATCGTAATTATATAACCAACATCAAGCAATCTGGTGAATTGATTGATATTCCACAACGCTTCCGTACTTTGCTCATTCTTCCCTGGGATCATTCCTTTGCTCATACGGTGGGCATTTATGGTTTTATGTCAAAGGGTGGAAGCATTGCAGCAGTCCAGACAGGACGTACTGGTATGGAAACCTTGAAGAATATACCAAAGAATATAAAGGAACTAAAACCTCACCTGCTACTGAGCGTTCCTGCTCTGGCTAAGAATTTCAGAAAGAATATTGAAAAAGGGATTCGTGATCAGGGACATTTAATAAAAACATTATTCTCCCTCACACTAAAAGTCGCGTATAAGATAAATGGTAATGGTTGGAATAAGCCTAAAAGCCCTATGCTATTACAACGTTTGTTCTATTTTATGATGGATAAGATCCTATTATCAAAAATCAGGGCTAATTTTGGTGGGAACCTTCAATTTTTCATTGGTGGAGGAGCTTTACTCGAAGTGGAACTACAAAAGTTCTTCTATGCACTTGGATTTCCAATGTATCAGGGCTATGGTTTAAGTGAAGCCTCTCCGGTTATTTCCTCCAACGGACCAGAGAAATGTCAGTTGGGAAGCTCTGGGGCTTTAGTAAACCATCTGGATCTTAAAATCTGTGATGAGAAAGGACAGGAATTAGCGATTGGTGAAAAGGGTGAAATTGTTATCCGTGGTGGCAATGTAATGGAAGGTTACCTGAATAATCCGCAAGCCAGTAAGGAGGCATTACGTGATGGTTGGTTATATACCGGTGATATGGGATTTATGGCCGCGGATGGATTCCTCCATGTATTGGGGCGTTTTAAAAGTTTGTTGATTTCTAATGATGGAGAAAAATACTCCCCCGAAGGTATCGAAGAGGCTCTTGTTGAACAATCGAGATACATTGACCAGTGCATGTTGTACAACAATCAGGATGCATATACCATTGCATTGATTGTACCCAACCAGGGCCCCGTATTATACCACCTGAAAGAAATGGGATTGAGCATTGATACTGAAGAAGGTCAAAAGGAAGCCATACGCAAGATTCAGGAAGAAATAGATGCATATAAGAAAGATGGTAAATTTGGAGGAATGTTCCCGGAAAGGTGGCTACCAGCTACTTTTGGTTTATTAGATGACGCATTTACTGAAAAAAATCATCTGATCAACAGTACCATGAAAATGGTGCGTGGAAAAATTTATGATCGCTATGAAGATTTTATAAAATACCTATACACTTCGCAAGGAAAAAGCATTATGAATGAGCGTAACAGGGAAACAGTAAAGCGATTCGGAAATCATTCATCATAAAATAAAAAAACGCTCCGGAATTCCGGAGCGTTTTCATCTATCCCAATACTTCTTAGATTGCTTCAGTTTCAACAACTTTAGACAGGATTTCGGTATAAGGCAGTAATAAGAACTTCTTACCTTCGAATTCGAATTCAGTTCCAGCATACTCTTTGTAAACTACCAGGTCACCAGCTGCGATTTCAGGATTTTCAATTTTTGAGCTTAAAGACAGTACTTTAGCCACATTTTTCTTCTCCTTGGCTGAATCAGGAATATAAATCCCGCTAGCAGTCATCTGTTCGCCTTTTTCCTGGGTTACATCTAATAATACGTTTTCATTAATAGGTTGTAACTCTTTCATAGTTCTATTGTTTTATGGTTTAACAATTATATTAATTAATCTATTTCTAATAATTTATCAGGCTTCTTTTTATCAAAGCCACCACCACGCGACCACGGATATCATCTTGAGGCACACCCTGTTGCCCACTCATACGTACCATCTCTTTTGCCGCTCTGGTATTTTTTGATACAGCAACCTCCTTAAACCGGATATTGTTTTTGCGAAAATAACTCTTTATCGTGTTACAATATGTAAAAGTCGGTATTGAATATAAAATTATATTTTTTATCGCCTTATTCTTAGCTGTATCTGATATTTTACAATAATTATTCCTGAATAAAGAATAATAATACCGATAACATAACATCCATATCAGTAAATGTGCCAATACCCTTCACGCGCCATTTTGTCATTTTAAACTGCAATTTTGGTGCGATATTCCGAGCATACCCTGTCAGATTAGATAGGCCAAGTACATTCCCTCCTACTACCCATCAATCAAATAACTTTCTTTAACATTTCATTTATACTAAAAGCTGATCAAATCATGTTCTCTTAATGCTAATCTTTTGGGTTGAAATGGTTATTTGTAAAAAAGCCGTTTCATGCTTTTCAAAGAAAAATCCCTTCGTCAGGAGGGATTTTTTATATCTTCTAGTGTAGATAGGCAATCATTTCATAACCAATATCTTTTATTGTTATTCGATTAACAACAGAAAGCTAAAAAACGCCTAAAACTCTCATAAAACGGACATTTTCCCAAATTGGGAGTACTATACTTCAAATAAAATTTATAAATTTGGTTCTCAACTCTCAAAAACTAAACTGATGAAAATATCAATCGTTGGAACAGGTTATGTAGGCCTTGTAACTGGTACCTGTTTTGCAGAAGTAGGTATTGATGTAACCTGTGTGGATATTGACAAAACGAAGATCGAAAACCTAAAAAAAGGTATTATTCCTATCTACGAACCTGGTTTGGAACCAATGGTATTACGTAATGTAGAAAAAGGAAGACTTCACTTTACAACTAATCTTGCTGAAACCTTAGAGGGATGTGATGTAATATTTAGTGCGGTGGGCACACCTCCGGATGAAGACGGTAGTGCTGACCTAAAATATGTATTGGATGTGGCCAGAGAAGTGGGTCGCAATATGACTGACTATATGCTGATCGTAACCAAATCGACGGTTCCTGTAGGGACAGCGAAAAAGGTTCGTCAGGCGATTCAGGAAGAGTTGGATAACAGAGGTGTTCAAATACCTTTCGATGTCGCTTCAAACCCTGAATTCCTTAAAGAAGGTGCTGCTGTGGATGATTTCCTTAAACCTGACCGAATTGTTGTTGGTTTGGAATCTGAACGAGCTGAAACATTGATGAAGCGCTTGTACAAGCCTTTTACCATGAATGGACACCCTGTTATCTTTATGGATATCGCCTCTGCTGAAATGACAAAGTATGCAGCTAATTCAATGCTGGCTACAAAGATCAGCTTTATGAATGATATGGCTAACCTTTGTGAAATTGTTGGTGCCAATATTAACCTTGTTCGTCAGGGTATCGGTTCTGATACACGTATTGGTAATAAATTCATCTATCCTGGTATTGGTTATGGTGGTAGTTGTTTCCCAAAAGATGTAAAGGCTATCATAAAAACAGCTCAGGAACACGGATATAATTTAAGAGTTCTACAATCGGTTGAAGATGTGAACGAAGATCAGAAATCAGTAATCTTTAATAAGATTATGAAATTCTTCAACGGTGATATCAAAGGAAAAACGATTGGTCTATGGGGGCTTTCATTCAAGCCTCAGACTGATGATATGCGTGAAGCTCCTGCCTTGGTAATTATTGATAAGTTATTGAAAGAAGGTGCTAAGGTAAAAGCCTATGATCCGGTTGCTATTGAAGAAAGCAAACGTAGAATTGGTGATTCGATCGATTATGCAACAGATGAATATGATGCATTAATTGATGCCGATGTATTGGTTATTGCTACTGAATGGCCAGAATTTAAATTCCCGAATTTCAGAGTTATCAAGAAGCTTCTGAAACAGCCGGTAATTTTCGACGGTCGTAACATCTATGATAAAGAAATCATGAAAGAATATGGTTTCCATTATGAGTGTATTGGTCTTAAGCCAATTCAATAAATCGAAACGATACTATAGATGAAAAAACGTATACTCGTTACAGGTGGGGCCGGGTTTCTCGGCTCCCATCTTTGTGAAAGGCTGCTAAATGACGGCCACGATGTGATATGCCTGGACAACTACTTCACGGGAAGTAAACAAAATATCGTCCATTTGATGGACAATCCATATTTTGAACTTGTAAGGCATGATGTTACCATGCCTTATTTTGTAGAAGTAGATGAGATTTTCAACCTGGCCTGTCCGGCCTCTCCTATTCATTACCAATATAATCCGATCAAAACGATTAAGACTTCGGTAATGGGAGCTATTAATATGCTGGGATTGGCTAAACGAATTAATGCAAAAATATTGCAAGCTTCAACCAGTGAGGTTTATGGTGACCCTAAAGTTCATCCTCAACAAGAAGAATACTGGGGCAATGTAAATCCTATTGGGCCTCGTTCATGCTATGATGAAGGAAAACGATGCGCTGAAACCTTGTTCTTCGACTATCATCACCAGAATGATGTTAAGATTAAAGTAATGCGAATCTTCAATACTTACGGGCCTCGCATGCACCCGAATGATGGACGCGTTGTTTCTAACTTCATCGTTCAGGCACTGAAGAATGAGAATATTTCAATTTATGGCGATGGCTCTCAAACAAGAAGTTTCCAATACTGTGATGATCTTATTGAAGGTGCTATTCGGTTGATGGGTACTTCGGATGATGTGACTGGGCCAATAAACATTGGAAATCCCGGAGAATTTACAATTAAGGAATTGGCGGAGATTGTAATCGAATTAACGAATTCAAAATCTCAACTGGAATATCATCCACTTCCAACCAATGATCCCTTACAACGCAAGCCAGATATTACAAAGGCTAATGAAATTCTGAATTGGGAACCAAAAATTAAATTACGCGAAGGTTTAACAAAAACCATCGAATATTTTGATTCGGTAATATAAAGGATTTAATTATGGCTAACATACTGGTAACCGGAAGAAGAGGTCAACTGGGCAGTGAAATTCGCGACCTGGCCCTCGATTATGAAGATCATCATTTTATTTTTACTTCATCCGACGAACTGGACATATGCAGTTTCGAGCAATTATCCGATTTCTTTAACAAATATGATATTGATATTATCATTAATTGCACTGCTTACACTGCAGTTGACAAGGCTGAAGAAGAGTATGACAAAGCCCTGCTTCTGAACCAAAAAGCAGTTAGAAACCTGGTGCTTTGCGCTCGTGAGCATGACATCTTTCTGATCCATGTCTCTACGGACTATGTTTTTGATGGACAATATTTCCGCCCTTACCAGGAAGACCATATTACAAATCCGCAGTCAAAATACGGGCATTCCAAGTTAAAAGGGGAACAGGAGATCCTGGACAGCAATATCCAGGCTTTGATAATCCGCACATCCTGGTTGTATTCTACTTTTGGAAACAACTTTGTGAAAACGATGCTCCGATTGGGTGATGAACGTGATGAACTAAAGGTGATTTTCGATCAGATTGGTACACCAACATATGCTTCTGATCTGGCAAGGGCTATTTTGGACATACTCCCTCAAATAGGAAAAATCAGATCTACTGAGATCTATCACTTTTCCAATGAAGGCGTTTGCAGTTGGTACGATTTTGCATTGGAGATTATGGAATATGCACACCTTGAATGTAAAGTACATCCAATCCGTTCAGAGGAATTCCCTCTACCGGCAAGCCGCCCTTTCTACAGTGTTTTGGATAAATCAAAAATTAAAAAAGATTTTGGAATTGATATTCCAAACTGGAAGGAGAGCTTGCATCGCTGTCTTCATCAATTAACATAATCTTTTAAGAACATTTCATTGATGAAAAATGATCCTATTTTTGCATTTTCGTTTTTGAAATTAGTTATACAGGAAAAATAATTTTAAGCATGAATATTGACCCGAATATTTTAGAAAGAGCTCAGGTTTGGTTAGATGGTAACTATGATGAAGAAACCAAAGCTGAGATTCGTGAAATGATTGAAAATGACCCTGTGGGTCTTACTGATGCTTTTTATCGTGACCTTGAATTCGGTACTGGCGGCCTTCGCGGCATTATGGGCGTGGGGACCAACCGTATGAACAAATATACTGTGGGGATGGCTACGCAAGGGTTAGCCAATTACCTGAAAAAAATGTTCCCGGATGAAGGACTGGTTAAGCTTGCTATTGCTTTCGATTCACGAAATAACAATACATTCTTTGCGAAAGTTGCTGCGGATGTACTGACAGCAAATGGAATCAAGGTTTACGTTTTTGATGAACTAAAACCTACTCCTGAACTTTCGTTTACCATCCGTGAATTGGGTTGTCATAGTGGAATTGTTATTACCGCTTCTCACAATCCGAAAGAGTATAATGGTTATAAAGTTTACTGGAAAGATGGTGGGCAGGTAATCGCTCCTCATGATACGAATATCATCGATGAAGTGAATAAGATTACTTCAGTGGAAGATGTGAAATTTGAAGGTAATCCTCACTTATATGAAACCATCGGTGATGAGATTGATACGATTTACGTTGAAAAAGTAAAACAGTTATCATTATCACCAGAACTTGTTCAAAAACATAAAGACCTGAAGATCGTTTTCACTCCCATACACGGAACAGGTGTAAAACTGGTTCCCATGAGTTTGGATGCATATGGTTTTAAGGCCGTTCATAATGTTCCTGAACAAGATGTAATTGACGGGAACTTCCCAACCGTACATTCTCCAAATCCAGAAGAATCAGCGGCATTAAATATGGCCATTGAAAAAGCCAAAGCAATCGATGCTTCTCTGGTCATGGCTACAGATCCTGATGCTGACCGTGTTGGGGTTGCCGTTAGAAAGCAGGATGGTGAGTTTGTGTTGCTAAACGGAAACCAAACGGCTTCTTTAATGATTTACTACCTGCTAAGTAAGTGGCAGGAAAATGGTAAAATCAAAGGCCGGGAATATATCTGTAAGACCATTGTGACTACAGAGCTTCTTAAAGAGATTGCTACCAAATTCAACGTTCCTACTTACGATGTGCTAACCGGCTTTAAATATATTGCTGATGTAATCCGGAAGTACGAAGGTACCAAAGAGTTTATCGGAGGTGGAGAAGAAAGCTACGGATACCTTGTTGGAGAATTCGTTCGTGATAAGGATGCGGTTATTTCATGTTGCATGATTGCCGAAACTGCAGTTTGGGCTGCGGAAAAAGGCAAAACCTTATATGAATTGCTACCAGAAATCTATCAGGAATTCGGGTTCTACAACGAAAAGTTAATTTCGGTTACTCGAAAAGGTAAGGCTGGAGCTGAAGAAATCCAGGCAATGATGGATGATTTCAGAACGAATCCAAAGCCTGCTCTAGCGGGTTCAAAGATGTCGATGATCAAAGATTATCAAACAAGCATTTCTAAGGATTTGATTAAAGGAACTGAAGAAGAAATTGATCTTCCAAAATCCAATGTGATCCAATTCTTTACTGAAGATGGAGACAAGATTACCGTTCGTCCTTCGGGAACAGAACCTAAAATCAAATTCTATTTCAGCGTTAAAGGCGAATTGAATGATGTTGCTGATTTTGAAAAAGTGAATGCTCAACTGGATGATAAAATTGAGCAGATTGTTAAAGAATTGAATTTGTAAGATTACTACAATTTATAATACTCAAAGGCTGCCGTTATGGCGGCCTTTTTTGTTACTACCATCAATAAATTATGTAACCCCCTGTTCTGCAATTCCGATAACTATCGAAATTATCTAGTTTGGTGAAGCTACCAGCTTCGTCATTTTATCTTTTTTACAAGCCTGGCTTACCGGTAAGATCAAAGAATAAAGTAACTTCTTCCAGTAATTTCGCCTGCAGCAAAAAGGCAAGCACAGCTTGCCAAAATATAATTCGACGTAGT